>Ga0208953_1000327_pt1 | contig 45539 bp, 40 predicted proteins | sample RifOxyB2_FD_184033 | JGI IMG/M metagenome (GOLD analysis project Ga0208953, IMG submission 184033) | Groundwater microbial communities from Rifle, Colorado - Rifle Oxygen_injection B2 (SPAdes) | ecosystem: Environmental > Aquatic > Deep subsurface > Groundwater | place: USA: Rifle, Colorado...
CAAACCCATCAATCAAAACGTAAGAACAGCATTAAAAGAACCCTGCCAAGGAGGGAGGTGATTTCGGTTAGGTCTTAATTGATTTAACGATATCCATTTGGGTTAGGTTCTTATATGATTTGACACGTATGCTAGAATAAGATCATTATGGGACAAAATCCTAACGAAAGACTACAAATTGATGTCAAGAGGTTTTTGGAGGTTTATAAGGTTATTTCTCCAGAGGCCAGGGCTCAGTTTGAGTCTCAGCTAAAATCGACGGTTATTTCCCTGGATGAAAAAACCAAGCTGCTTTATTTTGCCTTGCTGCAATCAGCCCAAGCGGGGGACACCGTCGAGGAAGCTATTGCTAAGATGAAAAAAGAGGCCGACTTATATCAGGTGCAAATTAAGGCGCTGACCAATTTGCAAGACGCCGAACAATAATTTTATGAAGCTAATAACCAGCTTTATTTTTCTACTCAGTTACTTGTTCTTGATCTTTTCTAAGCAAAGCAAAGCCTTTGTTGCCTGGTTAGCAGTTGTCTTTCTGTTAGTGTTGCAGATTCTAAGCCCGGGAGAAGCTTTTTGGGCAGTCAATTGGAATGTAATTGGTCTTTTTGTTGGCACCCTTCTGGTTGCCGAACTCTTTATTTATTCGCAAGTCCCAGCTTATCTGGCCAACCTGCTGGTTGCTAAATCAAAAAATGCTGGCTTGGCGATTCTTGCTATCTGTGTTTTGGCTAGCCTGATCTCTATTTTTGTGGAGAATGTGGCTACGGTTTTAATTGTGGCGCCGATTGCTTTAGCTTTGGCTGAGCGGCTAAAAATATCCCCTATTCCAGCCTTGATAGGTATTGCCATCTCTTCAAACTTACAGGGGACCGCGACTTTGATAGGCGATCCTCCTAGTATGATTTTGGCTGGCTTTGCCAATCTAAACTTTATGGATTTCTTTGTTTATTTAGGGAAACCGAGCATTTTTTTTGCTGTTGAGTTGGGGGCAATTCCCTCTTTTGTGGTTTTGTATTTGATCTTCAAAAAATTCAAAGAAAAAGTTGTCGAGGAACCAAAAACAGCGGTTATTAGCTGGGTGCCGACGCTTTTGCTGATTTTAATGATTGTAGGCTTGGCCAGCATAGCCTTTTGGCCGATCGTTATTCCTAATGCCGCAGCAATTGTTGCCCTGCTTTATGGTTTGATTGGCTTGCTCTGGTTTGCTTTTCATCATAAACAGTTTGAGCCAAGCGTAGCCGTTGTTAAAAACTTTGATTATGAGACACTCCTTTTTTTGATGGCCATATTTATCCTGGTTTCTTCTCTGACTAAGGTTGGTTTGCTTAATGATTTAGCCGGATATCTTCAGAGCCTCTCTTTTGGTAATCCCTTTATTGCTTATACCCTAATTGTTTGGTTGTCGGTCTTCTTTTCGGCTTTTATTGATAATGTTCCCTATGTTTTAGCTATGCTGCCGGTGACATCAATCTTGGCGGCTTCTTTGGGGATTTCCCCCTCCCTTTTAAACTTTGGCTTACTAATAGGGGCTTGTTTGGGGGGCAATATTACGCCAATTGGTGCTTCAGCAAACATTGTTGCCTGCGGGATGCTAAAAAAGAGAGGTTATCACGTCGGCTTCTGGGACTTTGTCAAAATTGGCCTACCATTTACCATTGCCTCTGTTTTAGTTAGCTATGTATTCCTCTGGATTGTTTGGCGGTAAACCTTCTCCGGTTGTTTTGGCCACAGTTGGCTCAATAAATTCTTCGGACTTAATTTGCTGCGGTTGATTGAAAAGCATCTCCAGGATTCTTTCCAGGTCTTCTTTGCTAAAATAATTGACTTCAATACGGCCTTTGTCTTGGGTGCCAAGAATTTTAACCTTAGTGCCAAAGTGTGTGGTTAGTTTCTCTATCAAAGCATTTAATTCCGCATTTTGAGTGAAAGCTCGTTTGCGGCCCCCTTTTTTTGCTTTCTTCCCCTCTTTAAAACCAGTTAAAACTTCAACATCCCTAACGTTTAATTTACTAGCAATAATTGTTTGCCAGGTTTCCAGCTGTTTTTCGGCATCATCAAGGGCAAGTAGGGCGCGAGCGTGGCCAGAAGTAATTTCTTTATCACGTAGGCTTTGTTTGATTTTATCTGGCAGGGTTAAAACGCGCAGCATGTTGGCAACATTAGAACGGCTCTTGCCAACCTTCTGGGCGACAGTTTCTTGGGTAAATTTAAATTCTTTCATCAAGCGTTCATAACCTTCGGCTTCATCCATGGGGTTTAAATCTTCGCGCTGTAAGTTTTCGATTAGGGCGATCTCTAGGGCTTGTTCATCGGTAAAATCTTTTATAATAGAGGGAATCAGGGGGAGCTTGGCAAGTTTAGCCGCACGCAAGCGTCTTTCTCCGGCGATCAGCTCATACTTGTCGTTTCTCATCCGTACCAGAATTGGCTCAATAACTCCCTGCTCTTTAATGGAATTAGATAAATCTTGGAGAGCGGCCTTATCAAAGCTTTTTCTTGGCTGTCTGGGGTTGGGGACTACTTTAGTAACAGCAATGTTAACAATAGTTCTGCCGCCGGCAAAAACCGGGCCTTGGGGAATTAATGCGCCTAAGCCTTTGCCCAAACCCTTTCTTTTATACAAGCTCATCTTCTAATACCTCCCTACATAGTTTTTCGTAAGCTTCGGCTCCTTTTGAGCTAGGGTCATAAAATATAATCGGCTGTCCAAAGCTGGGCGCTTCAGCCAGTCTGATATTTCTAGGAATAACTGTTTTAAAAACCTTGCTGCCAAAGAATTTTCTGGTTTCATCTGAAACCTGAGAGGAAAGTAGTGTTCTCGGATCAAACATAGTTAAAATAATTCCGCGGATTTTTAGATCGGGATTGAGGTTTTGTTTGACCAGCTCAATGGTTTGGGTTAACTGGCTGATCCCTTCGAGAGCGTAATATTCACATTGGATCGGAATGATAACTTCATTTGCCGCGGTCAAGGCATTGACTGTTAGGAGCGACAGGGAAGGGGGGCAATCAATTAAAATCAGGTCATATTTATCCTTAATTGTTGCCAGGGCTTGTTTTAGTTTGAATTCTCTTGCGTCGATGTTGACCAGCTCAACTTCTGCCCCGGAAAGCTGGGGGGTGGCCGGAATAATATCTAAATTGGCAATAGGACTGTTAATAATTATTTCTTCTATCTGGGTGCCTTCAACTAAAACATCGTAGATACATTTGTTAAGGCCGGAACGGTCAATCCCTGATCCCACAGTGGCGTTGCCTTGGGAATCAATGTCAATCAATAAGATTTTCTTACCAAAAGTAGCCAGATATGCTGCCAGATTAACGGTTGTGGTGGTCTTTCCAACCCCGCCCTTTTGGTTGACAACTGCGAAGGTAATAGCCATAAAAAGATTATAACATTGATGTAGTGTTGTAGTACAGCGGGACGGTAGCGCAGTGCCTCGACGATGTTCAGTGCGAGTAGTTCAGTAGCACAGTAGTGCAGGGAAAAACTATTATAGAAGAAAAATGTTTGTGGTCAACAATTCAGACTTTATTGACAACTATTAGAGTTCTAATTATGTCCGAATTGGGCAGTTGAATATTTTTGGCTTCTATTGATTTGCCACCTAAAAGCTTGATGGTCCCTTCAGCTTCTTTTAGCTCTTTGGCAATATCCTGCCCTTTCATAGCCACAAAAATCCCGCCAGATTTAACAATAGGCAGACAATATTGAGCCAGCTTGGGCAGTTTTGCAACGGCTCTAGCTACGACCAGATCAAATTTTCTATCTTTCAGATCTTCGGCCCGACCCCAAATGATTTCCACATCTTTGAGGCCTAGTATTTTTACAACATGTTCGAGAAAAGTGGTCTTCTTTTTCGTGGCTTCAATGAGTGTTAGTTTTATGTCAGGACAAACAATCTTTAGAGGAATTCCTGGAAACCCGGCGCCTGTGCCTACATCTGCAACAGATTGATTAATTAACTTAACAGCTTGAAGAACAGTTAATGAGTCTTCAAAGTGTTTTAGGTGGATTTCTTTGGGGTCGGTTATTCTGGTGAGATTAAACTTCTTGTTCCACTCAATGAGTTCTTGGGTGTATACTTCAAATTCTTTTTGCATAGTGTAAGATTATCAGGTTATCAGCGTATCAGAGCGAGAGTCTCAGATAACCAGAATATTAGAAGACCAGAATAGAAACTACTATCTAATATTCTGGTTGCCTAATAATCTGATATTCTTGTTCTGATAGTCTGGTTCACTGATGTTCTCAAAATGCTTGCCCAATCGAGAAGTGCATGACCCCATTGCTAAACGACCTAGCTCCAGGTATGCCATAATCCAAACGGATTGGACCAAGCGGTGTGTTAATGCGGACTCCGGGGCCCCAGCCAGCGATGAAGTCAGCGGGAACTGGTGCGCCAGCTGTCCAGGCATTGCCCCAATCAAAGAAAAATACGCCCTGAAACATTTCGCCAAACATTAAACGATATTCAAAATTAGTAATTAACTTTCTGGTTCCCCGTTTAACTTCGGAAGGCTGATAACCTCTAACCGTGTTTGCTCCCCCGGCCCAGTACTCTTCACCAAAAGGGACATCGCCAAAGCCGATGCCAGTGCCTAGATGAAAAGCAAAAACCTGGTTTTCAACAACAGTGATGTATTCGTTCACATCCCAACCAAGCTTAAAGAAACTGGTGGTGCCAGAAGCGTGTTTCCAGCCTTGTTTGACAGAAAATGAATAGTACCGACCCATGGTTGGATTAAGCCAGACGTCGCGGGTATCGTAGGAAAGGGTCATGCCGATTGTGTCGGATTGGTAGGTTTCAAAGCTCGAGGTTCCATGAGGGCTAACTACTTCGCTTCCCAGGGTCCAGGCCACTCTAAAGTCTTCCAACCAAGGCTTACCAATCGAGATGTCTAAGCCGTTGTATCTGGCGTCTTGAGCAGTTAAATAAATGTCTCGACCAACCGTGTACCATCTTCTAAAAGTAAAGGAAGTTCTTTTGCCAAATTTCTCCGGAAAAAACCAGGGGTTGGAATATTTAAACTGATAGGTGGAAAGTGATTGACCAAATTGACCGCGGATCAAAACGTCTTGGGCTGTTCCCATCAGGTTTTTAACCGATAAGTCGGCAAAGCCAAACCAGCCTTCCCTTTCTCCATAGCCGCCGCCAAAGTTAATTGTGCTGGTGCGGCCTTCTTTGATTTCTAAAACCAGGGCAACTTTGTTGGGGCCACTACCCGGCTCAAATTTTGGAGTGACTGTTGAGAAGAATCCCAAATTAAAAATCCTGCGCAGGTCCTTTTTAAGGGTGTTTTCATTAAGCACCTTCCCTGGTTCTGTATCAAGTTCCCTTAAAATTACATAATCCTTAGTGTTTTTATTGCCTTCTAAGGCGATCGATTCAACAATCCCTTCGGTAATCTTGACCGTAAGAATGTTGTTTTTATCGTCAGTTTCAACATCAACAACGCGAGCAAGAATGTAGCCGGCTTTTTTGTAGTGGTCATTAATGGTCGTGATATCTTGTTGTAAAAATTTAAAGTTTAAAGCAGTATCTTTTTTTGTTTTCATTAAGGCCAATATTTCTGCGGTAGGATAAACCGCGTTGCCTTCAATTTTAATGTTTTTAATGATGGGATTTTCAACTACCACGAAAATTATTTTGGTCCCATTACTGGTTGCTTCAAAAGAGACAGCAGCATCGGAGAAAAAACCTAAAGAGTAGATGGCCTTGGTGTCGGCCTTGATTTTTTCTTCAACAATTGTTTCCCCGATCCGGCTGAAAACCACATCGGTGATGTCTTGTGTTGAAACAAGCTGGTTGCCCTTAACCTCAATGGCGGTTATGGTTGGAGCAACTGAAATAGTCTGTGCTTGAGCGGGCGAAATAAATGAGGCATAGCAAACAAGAGTAATGAGTAATGTGTAAAGTGTAATGCGAATAGAAAACAATGTATTCGCCTTACGCATTACTTTATTCACATTAAGGAAAGTATTTGCAATTTTTAACATATCCATTCCCTTTCAATCCTACCAGAACGACAGCCCAGCCTTTAGCGTTACCTTTTGGTAACCAGTGGTTAACTCTGCTAGGGTTGGCGGTTCACGGTAATATATTATAGACCAAATAGGGGTTAATTTATAGGTTAACTGATAGATAAAGGAAGCATTGTCGTTGCTGGCTCCTTCGTCAAAAGATTGATAGCGGACATCTATGTACAGCTTATCAAAAAGTCCTTTCACAAAACCGACCCGCCAGTTAGGTTCATCTTCATAGCTGACATCTGTAATGCCCATGTCCTGGCGCAGTTTTTTACCAAAATTGTATTCCAGGGTTAAACTTTCCAGTCCCAAGCCCTGCTCCAAATTCCTTTCGATATTACGAAAAACATAAGTTTGCACTCGACTGCTAAGGTAGTCGGCCAGAATGACCTTGCTGTCAACCTGCGAATCGCTGTCCGAAGCAGCTAAAGACTTGATAAAATCTGGCAAAAGCATAACCTTTATTTGATCTTCGCTGTAGCTGGAAGCCACGAACTCGCTGGGCGATTTGGTTCTATCTTCAGTAAAGGCGGAGAAGCCTATTTTTAACTGATCTTCGATATTTTTTGCGCCAATCACCCCTTGAAGGTTGGAAATAATTATCACTTTGGTTTTTTCTTTTTCCCCCAAGGTATTTTTTGTTATGTTCTCTACTTCGGTCTTAGCGGTAATAACAACCTTGGGCATTATTGTGGCAGAGCCGCTTTTTCCACTGAAGCTGGCTGAGTTTTGTTTGACATTTTCCGGACTATAAGGATAAAATTTTTCTTGTTCGTCGGTGTTTAGTAAGTAAAAATCACGATTAAAAATTGTCAGAGTGCCGCGTCTCAGGGCAATATCTCCCAGCAAGACAGGGGAGAGGCTGCTGCCAGAAACAATTAGCTCGGGACTCCTGATTTCCAAGTTCATAAAAATAGTGCTTAGGTCGGTAGTAAAAACGTCACCCATGACTGCATAGACGTTTTTGTTGAGATTGAGAATTAAGCTGTAATTGATGGGAAAAACTTTGTCCGTAGTTGAGCCTTGTTGTGACAAGGTGACAACGGCATTATTGATCTCTGCCTGGCCAGTTAATGTTGGTCTTAAACCAGGATCTTTCCTGGCCCGATCGAGCTGAAGAGGAAGATATCCGGAAAGAACAGCTTTTTTTACAGTTACAGTTCCGTTGAAGAGTTTTGGCAGATCAGCTTGCAAGGTGGTAGGGGTAAGGACCAAGTCTAATTTTAGACTTCTTTGATCGTTAAAAAGCGGAGCCAGATCAATTGTGCCGGAAAAACCGAGCAGATTTTGGGCGTCCTTACTACTTTTGCCCTGCCAGATACCGGTTAAGTGATTGATTTGGATTTTATTGTTGCTAATAACTGCTGAACCGGTGATTTTTCTAATGTCAGAGTCAAGGGCTTTAACGTAAAGGCGAGAATTTTCTACCTCAACAGAACCACTAATTATCGGTTGGCTGGATTCTCCCGATATAAGGATTGAAGCTAGCGCTTGGCCGTTCAGCCATTCAATTTCGTCAGTGAAGAGATTAAGCAGGCCTAGGGCATTATCCTTAAGACTAGCCCTTAGTTTTATTTTTCCCTTCGGATCAAGAGAGGCTGAGCCATAAACCTTAGAAACATTTTTACCTGTTGTGAGCTGTAACTTGTTTAAATAAAAATTGTCGTCTTTTTTGTTGAGTGAAATTAGAACTTGATCAAAGGCAATATTGGCCAAGCTAACCTTGTTGCCCTCTAGCTCGACGGCCAGAGCCGGGTTTTTAGTGCTGCCGGACAACTCTGCCTCCATGTTAAACTTCCCGTCGAAGTTTTCGTTAAAGGCCATCCGCAAAATCCGCAAGGACATGTTTTTAGCGCTAAGTTTTAGGGCTAGGTTTTCTCCATTAAGCCCGACTGTTCCCTGGGCTAGAAATTTGCCTCCCTCTTTTTGTAATTCAAATTCTTTGAGATTGATGATTTGATTGGCTAGTGTGGCCCGAGTTTTAATGGAGTCAAAAGCAAAGTTCTGAAAAAAACCCTCTTTAACTTGTCCGGAAAAGGTGCCCGCTAAATCTTTAATTTTCCCCTTGAGACTAAGGCTGCCGGATAATTCTCCGCCAAACCTCAAATCCAGGGGGATAAACTGCTGCTCTGTTTTAGTTAGGGCAGTTGTTTTGCTCCAATCTTTAAGAAAGTACTCGCCTTTGCCGCTAAGACTGTAGAGAGAAAACAAGTTGTTTTTTGTAAACGGTAGAGTCGGGGGAGAATTGGCAAGCGGCAGCACCAGTTTTACTTTGTTGTGAACAGCTTTTGTTTGTGGTTGTCGGCCGAATTCATTAAAGATATCTTCGCACAGCCTGGAAGTGGTTAATAAATCTGCCGTCGAGATTTCCACATTAAAATCCAGCAGGCTTTCCTCGGCTTTATTGGCCAAAATTGGGCCCAGATCCAAGCTCCCATTAACCTTATAATAGCTTTGCTCTTTAGAGAGGGCAAGTGGGGTGCTTAGTTTTAGGATATTTTCCGAATAAATAAAACTCCCTTCAGCTCGATCAAAAAATAATTTGTTAAACTTAAAATTATCAGCCCAAAAGTTACCTTGAGATTGCGGGTTTTTGGTTGACCCGCTTAAATCAAAATAAAAACCAACTGAACCGGCAAAAGAACCGTATTTCTGGGTGAGTTTTTGTGTTTGTGACAGATCAACGGTTCCGGAAAAACGGCCACTAATATTGCCCTCTTTATTGTAATTAAGATTGAAATTAAGGTTGGAGGTCGGGTTTTTTAGTCGGCAGTTGTTGAAATCTAAATTATTTCGATCCCAAGAAAAATCAACCTTGCTTTCGCTTAGGGGAACCCCAGCTATAACCGCTGGTTTTAACTTTATTTGGCCACTTAGCTTTAGATCCAACAACGGGGCTAGGGAGGTAAAAAGGCTATCTTTTTTGATTTCCCCGCCAATCTCTATGTCAATATCGCCAGTTCCGCTGGGGTCTTTAAATTCTTTAGGGACAAGATAATTTAATATTTTCAGGTCAGCTAAGGCCACCTTTTTCCCGCTAATTTTCAGGTTTGTCGGGAAACCGATACCTGTTTGCCCTGAGGCGTAAATGGTTGAGTTGTCATTTTGCAGGACAACATGATCAATAATAATTTCCCCTTGGCCCATGCTGAACTTACCCTGGGCCAGGTCAAGTTCTTGTTCGCCAATGTGGCCATGACTGAGCGACGCCTCTCCAGAGGCATTTAGGTTCCTTAAGGGTGCGACCAGAAAGTTATTATCCAGCAGCCAGCCAATGCTCCCCTTAAAATAATCTACTGTTGCTTCCATAGAACCGAACAATCCGTTGCCACGGAGCTTGATGCCTTTGGCTGTGGCTAAAAAGTTAAAATAAAGGTCCCGACTGATTGTTCCAGAAGACTGAAGCGAGCCAGTCTCTGAGGAAGCGGTAAAGTCTTCTAAATAGACATTGCCATCTTTGATTTGCAGGGAGGACTTGATCTCTTGCAAAGGCTGACCCATTAGCATTGCTTCTGAGAGCTTAACCAAAAGGGCCCCCTTTAAATTGTTAATTGGGCCTGAGAGGGTAAAGTTTCCATTTGCTTGTCCAACAATTCCAGGGGTGCCTTGTGACAAGCTGGCTAGATTGATTTTTTTTAGCTGCGAGGCAATAGACAGGGTTGGGGTTGCCGTGGAAAAATCTATTTTGACATCACCAAACGCCTGCCCTTTGTAGAAATTAGCAACGGGGACGGAAACCTTTAGTCGCTTTTGTTGAAAAGAGAAATTGGCTTGCCCGGAAAATGCCTGATTGTAAAGCAGACCTTTGGAAATTGCCAGTTGGCCTTCAACTAAGGGCTTGTTGATTGTTCTTGTGATCTTAAGTGGACCACTGGCAAAGCCTTTGAGATCAAGGTGTTTGGCTTGGGGGATAGTTGAGACCAGTTTTTTTAAGTCCAACCGTGACAGGGAAACGACCAAGTCGATTTTTTGCTGGTTATAATCATTCAGACTACCATTGATTTTAATTGGCAGCCCATTGATTTCGGTTTTAACGTCTTTGAAGGTTAGATCTTCATCGTCAATTGAGAGAGTTCCGTTTAAGTTCGAAATCTTATATTCGTCAAGCTTGGCTTCAGCATTTATAAAAACAAAGTTTCCAACTAAAGCAGTTGGCCAGCCTTTTTTTTTAGCTTGGCTTAACTTAAGGCTTAAATTAACTTGCCCCGAATCAGCTTTAATCGGCAGAAAGGGGACAGCATAGTTGGACCATCTTTTCAGGTCAAGCTTTTCCGACTCAATCTTGAACTCGTATTTTGACGTGCTAAAGTCAACCGCCCCTTTGATTGTGGCCGGAGAAGTTCCGTTGCTATCTTCAATGGTTCCGTTAAGATCGATGGCAATCTGATCTTTCTGCTGAAAGCTAACAGTTCCGTTGACCTCCTTGATCTCTTGACCAAATTTGTTAGCCCTTTTTCCATACCCAATTTCGTCTTGGTAATCTATGGTACAGTTGTCAAAAACCAGCTTGGCATGGAAAGGGGGAGGGGGTGGGCCACCAGGTTCCTCCGGGGGGAGCAGGGAGTCAAAGTTCCATTTATTTTGACTGTTTCGGGTGATTTTAAAATTACCTTCTTTGAGCGTGATCTTGGTGATGGCTGGAACAATGTCTTTTTTGAAGGCAAAGGTAATGGGATTATAGTTAATATAAACTTTTTTGACTGTTGCTTGCCCAGCAAAGCGAACGTCTTCAAAAACAATCTGGCCAAGGATGATGCCGCTGGCTTTGCCAATGGTGATATCTTTTTTGAAATAATTCTTAACCCCTTTGATGGTTTGGGTTTTAATTTCATCGTAAATCGAATTGGTAAAATTAGTGGCGCTATAGCCGGAATTGAAAATAGCAATTACTAGTAATGACAGTAAAATAAGCAGGCGACGCATGGGTAAATTATAGCGTAATTTTTGCATAAAGGCGAAGGCAAAGGGAAGGAAAAAGGTAAAGGTGCTTTTTTTGTTGTTTATTCTGTAGTCTTTACCTAACCTTCTTTGAAATTTGCGACAATTTGAAAATAGTTACAGAAAAAGTGAAATCTGGGGGGGGGGGAGTTGTCGATAATAGTTTAGGAGGCCAGGAAGGGCTTACTTTTTCGGAGGTCTCAATAGATATTATTGATAAGGAGAAATTAAAGATGACAGGAAAAATACGGCAGAGACCAATTGATTTAAGGGCTGCGGAACTTGCCAGGCCTATGGGGCAAGTTGGTAAAGGATCTAAGCGTGGGGGTGATCGAGTGCAGGTGACCGACGTTCTTGCAGCAATAACCGACAGGCGAAAGGTTATGATTGAGGGAAGGGAATTGCCGATTGATGATGGACTTATTGGTGAGATAGAGGCATTGATGCGTGTATACACAAAGCTTATCGCTGGAGGAGCAAAGCAGCTTGTTGCAGAGGGGAAAGCCAATGTGCAATCCAGCTTGCTTTTGACAGCAGATGGAGATCATTATGAAACAACCGGAGCTGCTGAAACTAAAAAGTATGTTCATAAACCTGGCTGGGATTTATGTTGTTCCTCATTGTTAGAGAGACAAGCTCCCCCAGAATTGTTTGCTGCTATTCAATCCGCATACACAAACTTTCGTTTGACGCACCCTTTTCTACAAGATGGTGTTAATTTTCTTCCCCAAAGAATGGATATGGCTCATTTCCATTTGGCTGTTGGTAGAGAAATAACTGCCCCAATCCCGCAGGAAGGACAGCAAAAGATTGCTAAGAGTAACTTTGTATCGAACCTGCAGAGGGTTGTCCCAACTATAAATAAGCCAACCGTGTTGGTGGGAGGATTGTTTGTTAGTCGGGATGGGGTTGTAATGTTGAAAACTTTTCCCTTAGATGGAAACATTAGAGAACTAAGGGAACAGGCAGAGGTTTTTAGCCTTCTAATCGATAGTTTATTTGAAGACAACAATCAAGGGGCTGGCGCTGCAGCAAGGAAGAAACAGACATTCAGGATTAATCAGGTTGTTTTAGGACGACTAACTAGACCAGTAACTCTTGATCAGTTTGCTCAAATCGTGCGTTATACAGAAGCAGAACAAGGAGTGCTTGGTTATTATCAAATGCAGCACGCTTTTGTGGTTATTGAAGACTCTTCATATTTCGAGCATCCTACAGAAATAACTCCTGTTCCTTTTAGACTAGGCTAGTATAAACCAAAAGGGACCAAAGCTTTAAGCCTTGATCCCTTTATTGTAATTTGTCTTTTGCAATAGTAATTTGTATTTTGTTTTTGACTTACAAACTACTAATTACCAATTACTAACTACAAAGCCTCACCACCCCAAATTAACATCTACTATATATGACAGAGCCGAAGAATTATTAGCATCGGAAACAATCACAGCATCAAGAGTAAAGATTGGGAAGTTTATTTTTGCTCCCACAGTGGTTTTTGCTAAACCATTACCATTAGCTGTTCCAGCTCGAAGTAGGACCAGGTTTAACAGAATTGGATATTCCAAGCCGAGGTGAGAGTTGGTGCCGGAAGTGGTGTATTCCAAATCAGTAGCAACCAATAAGTTAATTCCAGGAACAACAGCAGAAGCACCAACGACATAGCTTGGGTTAACAGTTGTGGTCGAATCAGCCAAAGCTGTCTCTGCTCCGGATGTTACGGTGGCAGTGGTGCCGTTATAATTTAAATAATAAGGCTGAGTCTTGTTGGCATAAGTTACGCTTTGTAGTAAGTTTCTAGCCACAACCCCGACTTTTAGTTCTGTTACGTAAGGAACGGTAAAAGTGGTTAAAGCCCCAATGTCAAAACCGTAACCGGTTCCACTGCCATAGGCTTTAGTGCCTGAAGCATTGGTCGCTGTTCCTGTGGTTGTGATAGAACTGCTATAAGCCGTGATATATTTAGCATTGACACCAACATCAACAGTGGCTGGTAAAAAAGAGGGAGCAAAAGTTTTTCCTAAAGTTACTACAGTTGCGTATTGACCAGTAACGCTCATGTTTGACTCTAAACTGTTAGCATTCTTTTGAACGGTTGAGCTAAGTTCAGGAAGAATACTTATGCCAACCTTTTTAACATTGACCCCGATCACGCCATCAATATTACCGGTAAAAGAAAGAGCCTTACTATAACTATCAGCAATAAACGAAGCAGGATCACCGGCTTTGCCTAAGGCACTCATGACATCGGTTGGGTCGGTATATGTTGCACCAAGGGAAGCTTTGACTTCCGCGGCTTTAACATTGCTTCTCATTAAAGCAGCCGGATTGTAATAAGCAGCAGCTAGGTCGGTAACGTTGGCAACACCGGCACCACCCATGCCTCCAGCCTTAGCACCAATCAACAATTGAGCAGAAGCCAGGGAAGCACAAAACGCCACCAACAAAACAGTCACAAAAACCTTCTTCATAGTAGCCCTCCTTATGATTTTGTTTGAATATACCTCTCGATCATTGATTTGTCAAGCTTATCGTGCTAAAATTATGCTGTTTATGGCTAAAAAAGCGCGCAAGAAGCGGGGGATACTGGTTGTTGTCTCGGGTCCTTCCGGGGTTGGGAAGTCTACAGTAGTTAGAAGGATCTTGAAGCTTAACAAAAACATCAAGCTCTCTGTTTCTGCTACAACGAGACCTCCCAGGCCAGGTGAGACACACGGAGAACATTACTATTTTCTCTCTCAAGAGGAATTTGACCAAAAGGTTAGGAATAACGAATTTGTAGAATGGGCTAAGGTGCACGGTTATTATTATGGCACGCTAGTTAGTACTATCAAAGAACAACTGATCAAGGGCGGCACCACAGTTTGCGAAGTTGACGTGCAGGGTGCGGCCTCGATCAAAGAAGTTTTAGGGAAGGGGAAGTTAAAAACCGCCACGGTTTTTATTTTCCTAATCCCTCCTTCAGTTGATATTTTGGCCTTTAGGTTGAAAAAAAGAAAAACAGAAAATCTGGAGGTGGTAAACTATCGGTTGCGCGCAGCGATTGCCGAGCTGCAAGTTATGGAAAAATATGATTATATAGTGGTTAATGATAGAGTCGAATCAGCCGCGGAGAAAATCCAGGCGATTATAAATGTTGAAAAAGAAAGGACGTTATTAAATTGAGTGATATAGATATAAACCTTGATGAGCTTCTAGAAAAGGCGGGTAATAAGTTTCTTTTGTCGAATGCAGCTGCCGGTAGAGCCAAGCAAATAATTGAAGGATCGCTGCCTTATGTTAACCATTTTGATCCGAATAACCCACTAGTTACGGCTTTGAGAGAGATTGCTGATGACAAAATAAAGATTAAGATTCTGGCAGGCCCAACGAATAAACCAAAAGACTCTGGCAAAAAAGACAAAGAAACTGAGCGACCTTCTATTCTTGAAAGTCTGGCTAAAGGCGCTAAGAAAAAAGTTGAAAAGATAGAGAAGGGAGAGAAGAAGAAATAGTCGCGCAGCAGCACAGAGGGACAGTAGTGCAGAGAGATGTTAAAAGGCAAGACCATAATTGTTGGGGTTACCGGTGGGATTGCGGCTTATAAAGCCTGTGAGGTTGTTTCGCGTTTAAAAAAACTTAATGCTGATGTTTGGGTGGTGATGACCAGAGAAGCTGCCCAGCTAGTTGGTCCTCTTACTTTTCGTACCCTTTCCGGCAACTCGGTTATTTCCGATCTCTTTGCTAATGAATTATCCAGTCTACCAGTTCCCCACATTACTTTAGCCAAAAAGGCTGACCTTATTCTTATTGCTCCTTGTACGGCTAATGTTATTGGCAAAATTGCCCATGGCATTGCTGATGATGCGCTTACTACCACTGTTATGGCCTCAACAGCGAAGAAAATAATTGCTCCGGCTATGAATTGTGAAATGTGGCGCAATCCAATCGTGACTAAGAATGTTGACGAGTTGCGAGTTGCGGGTTGCGAGTTTATTGGGCCGGTTGAAGGCAGGCTTGCCTGTGGGGATGATGATGTAGGGAGAATGGCGGAACCTGGGGAGATTGTCGCGCAGGTGCTCAGTAGCACAGTAGCGCAGCAAGACTTAAAAGACAAAAGAATCTTAGTTACTGCCGGTGGGACTCGCGAGGCGATTGATCCAGTTCGTTATATCACCAATCATTCATCAGGGAAGATGGGCTATGCTTTGGCTCAGGTTGCACGAGAGCGAGGAGCAGATGTTACTTTGATCTCCGCGCCGACTAATTTGTCGGCACCACTTGACATTAAGCCAATTAGAGTTCAATCAGCAGAAGAAATGCTTGAGGCGGTGTTGGCTCACTATGACCAGACTGATGTCGTTATAATGGCAGCGGCAGTAGCGGACTATCGTCCGAAGATCAAAGATCAAAAATCAAAGATCAAAGGTAAGGTAGATATTAATTTAAAACTAAAACCTACTAAAGATATTTTAAAAACTGTGGCGAAACAAAAAGACAGGGTCGAGAAAGTGTTGGTTGGCTTTGCTCTTGAGACTGAGGATTTGATTAAGAATGCTAAGAAAAAACTTAAAGAAAAAGATTTAGATTTGATTGTGGCTAATGGGCCGGAGACTTTTGATGGTGATAAAATTAAATTTTCTTTAATCGATAAAAAGGGCAAAGTTAAAAAATTTCCGCAACAAACTAAAAACCAAGCTGCGCAAACAATATTGGATCGTCTGGTTGCAACCATGTAGGGCAACGGCTTGCTTCGCATTGAATGCTCAGCATGAAATGTCCGTTGCCGAATCGTTTTCTGAATCGTTTTCTTGACAGCCCCCCCCCGGAAGTATAATATTAGACAAAATTGCTGCTGCAAAGTAGAGCCTTACAAAAATTCGGGCAATTTTTTGAGGAAGAGAGAAACGGGTATTATTTCTATGTCCTGTTCGTTTATCCTGCGGTTGCCGCCATACAAAAAATAAGTTTTAGCGGCTGGATAATCTTGACCAAAACGCCTTAAACCGCTAAGTAAAGCGGCGGAAATTTTGCCGGTTCTTTTTACTTCAAAAGCTTTAATTCCACGGGGGCCGTAAAGCACAAAGTCAACTTCAAGGTCATTGGCCGATCTCCAATAATAGATATTGTATCCAAGCTTTAAATAATCATTGATGGCTTTTAGTTCTTGGAAGATCAAAGTTTCATAAGCAATCCCTTGGGCTTCTTCTGGCGCATCTAATGGGCCCATGGGACGAAGGGTTTTATAGACACCAGTATCAAAAAAATAAAATTTTGGGTGGCTAACCATTCTTCTTTTGGCGCGCTTGGTAAAAACAGGCACCCTGCTGGCCAACAATAAGTCATCCAAGATAGAAAAATAGTTTTCAGCCACTTTTCGCTCGATAGCACATTCTCTGGCAACTGCGGAAATATTTAAAACCGACCCTTGCGAAAAACTGGCTGATTCAAGGAATCTAGTGAAAGCCCCAAGATTTCGGGTTAAGCCTTCTTGCCCAACTTCTTCTTCTAAATAAGTTTTAACATAGCTCTCCAGGTAGGCTTTGGGATCGGCTTCGGTATATACGGCGGGCAGTTGCCCATACTTGAGAGAATGGTCTATATTAAAATTATTGCCTAGTTCCAAGGCTGACAAGGGATGCATAGAATAGGTCAAGGCTCGTCCAGCCAAAAGATTTACTCCAGCTCTTCGCAGCTTTCTGGCGCTGGAACCAGTTAAGACAAATTTGTAACGGTATTTTTCAATTAGCCGGTGAACTTCATTTAAAAGTTCTGGGATTCTCTGGACTTCGTCAAGAATAACCCAGTTGTCAAAATTCTTAGGGATAAAATTATCAAGCCTTTGGGGATCAGCCAAAAGGTCGTTAAAGAGCTCGGCCTCTAGCAAATCAAAGTAGAGACCCTGGGGAAAATTGTTTTTAACCCAGGTGGTTTTGCCTGTTCCTCTGGGGCCAAACAAGAAAAAGCTCTTTTGCGGCGGCTTCAGCAATCTGGAGTACATAACTCCATTTTACATGGATATTTGGAGTTGTCAAGTAAAAAATGCGTATGACCCGAAAACCCGCACCATTAAACTTTGCTATACTATAAGAATGTACGCCGAAGTAGTTCTGGCTAAAACCAGCAGTTTCTCTGACAAAGTCTACCACTATAGTATTCCCCCAAATTTAGTTGATAAAATTTTGGTTGGCGCGCAAGTTTTGATACCTTTTGGTCCGCGCAGTACAGTGGGTTATGTGATCGGCTTGGTGGGAAAAGCCGACGTAGAAAAAGTTAAAGATATCTTGGAAGCAACTTCTGATCACCCTCTTTTTACAGAAAAACAGGTTGAGTTGGCGAAGTGGATTGCTGATTACTACTGTTCGTTTTTTTCGTCAGCCCTGAAGTTGGTGATGGGATCAGGGGGTAAAGAGCAAAGAGCAAAGATCGAAGATCAAAATAAATCTCAAGGGGCAAAGATCAAAGATCCAAAGATTAAATTAACGGATGAGCAGGAAGCAGCGTTTAAAGCAATTAAGGCTGCAGTAGAAGCAAAACAAACAAAAACTTTTCTTCTCCATGGCATAACCGGTTCTGGGAAAACAGAAGTTTATATGCGGGCGACGGCAGCGGTTCTTGAACAAGGCGAGAGCGCCATTATCTTGGTTCCGGAAATTGGTTTAACCCCACAAATAGTTGAACGTTTTCGTGATCGGTTTGGCGATCAAATAGCAGTTCTTCATAGCGCACTAACTTTAAAACAGAGACAAATAGAATGGCAGCGAATTAAAAATAAAGAAGCACAGATAATTCTCGGGGCACGGTCGGCTATTTTTGCACCAGTCGAGAAACTTGGGTTAGTTGTCATAGATGAAGAGTACGAAACAACCTATAAATCCGACAAAAGTCCGCGCTATCATGCCAGGGAAGTTTCGGATTTTCTGGCGAAACAACATAAAGCTGTGCTTGTCTTGGGTTCAGCCACCCCTTCTTTAGAGACTTATTATCAGACCGAACAAGGGAAAATCACCAAGCTGGTTCTCTCGAAAAGAATCGATGATCGAGCCTTGCCGGAAGTTAAGATTATCGACATGCGTGAGGATAGGGGCTTTATTCTTTCTGAGCAATTAAGATTAGAACTAAAAACAACGATTGAAAACAAGCAACAAGCGATTCTTTTTATTAATCGTCGAGGCTATTTTACTTTTATCATGTGTCAGAAATGTGGTTTTACGGTTGAGTGTCCCCAGTGCGCAATTTCTTTAACCTATCATACCAAGGAGCAAAAGCTGCGTTGTCATCGTTGTGATTACTCTACAACTCCGCCACGTGTTTGCCCGCAATGCAATGCCTCCGCCATAACCTATTTTGGCACAGGGACGCAAAGAATAGAAAATGAAGTGGCCACGCTTATTCCTGGTGTGAGAATTTTGCGCTATGACCGCGATGCTGTTTCTAAGCGCGGCTCACACGAAGTTATTTTTAGAACCTTTGCCGAAGGTGCGGCTGATATTTTGATTGGCACGCAAATGGTGACCAAAGGGTTGGATGTGGCTAACGTTACTTTAGTTGGCGTGGTTTCTGCCGACACAAATTTGCGTTTGCCAGATTTTAGAGCTGCTGAGCATACGTTTCAACTTTTAACCCAAGTTGCCGGCAGGGCTGGACGCCATCATTTGCCGGGCAAGGTTATTATTCAATCGTATTCTCCGGAGCATTATGCGATCCAAGCGGCGGCTAAACAGGATTACGAGCTTTTTTATAATCAGGAGATTAAACATAGGCAAGAACTTGGTTATCCGCCGTTTTCAAAAATAATTAGTCTTACTATCTCTGGCAAAGAAGAGGCCAAGGTTGCTCAAGTAGCTGAAGAGTTGGGAGAGCTTTTAAAGGCGGAGTTAAAGCAGGGGGTTCTTGGCCCTGCTTCTGCGCCTGTTCCTAGAGTTAGGGGTCAGTGGCGGTATGGGATGTTGGTGAAGACTGGGGAATTGAAAGTAGCCAGTAGCATAGTAGCACAGGCGATTAATAAACTTAAATCACCTAAGGATGTGCGAGTTACGATTGATGTTGAGCCGATGGGGTTGGTGTAGATAGCGGGTTTTTACAGGATGATATCTCCGCTGGTTGTGTCAACTAATCTGTAGCCATCTCGTCCAGCGACGAGCATGAGATTTAAGTCAACAGAAATTTCACTTTGAGGGAAAATAAGGCGAAGGGCAGAGGTGCACCCTTTTGCCCTTATCCTTTTTGTTGAATTACGCTATAATTTACCCATGCAGCGCAAAATTGTCAGATTTCCAAATCCGGTTCTAAAAAAGAAGGCCAAATCGGTTAAAAGGGTGACCCCGGAAATTGTTACCTTGATTTATGACATGATCGAAACCATGCATACAGCGCCTGGGGTTGGTTTGGCCGCTCCTCAAGTTGGGGTCTCTTTGCGAGTGATTGTGGCCGATATTGGACAAGGACCGATTGCTTTGGTTAATCCGAAGATACTAAAAAAAGGGGGCAAGCAAGCTTTTATGGAGGGCTGCTTGAGTCTTCCTGGAGTTGAGGCTCCAGTAACCAGGGCTTCTAAGGTTATTGTTCAAGGTATGGATAATTCGGGAAAAATCAACAAAATTGAGGCAGAAGGGCTTTTGGCCACAGTGTTACAACATGAGATTGACCATTTGGACGGCAAGGTTTTTATTGACCGCGTTGAAGATCCCAGCACCATAAAACATATGGCGTTTGAGGCTGAGAAAAAAGAGGAACTAATCTAGTAGTGCAGTAGCACTGCAGCACAGGAGGGAAGATGCGCATTATCTTCATGGGAACACCAGAATCAGCAGCCAAAGTGCTGGACAATTTAATTTCATCTCAACATGAGATTCTCTGTGTTGTAACACAGCCTGATCGACCCAAAGGGCGCGGACAGAAAATTACTTCTTCCCCGGTTAAAGAATTAGCCCTTAAACATGCCTTACCAATTGAACAACCGGAAAAAGTTAAAAGCAATCCAGTCTTTTTCAGCCTGCTTAAATCATTAAACCCGGATATTATAATAGTAGTGGCTTATGGCAAAATTTTACCCAAAGAAATTTTAGACCTGCCCAAGTTTGGTTGTGTTAATATTCATGCTTCTCTGTTGCCTAAGTACAGGGGGGCCGCGCCAATTCAGTGGACGTTATTAAATGGAGAAAAAGAAACCGGCCTGACTATTATGAAACTCAATGAAGGTTTGGATACAGGCGACATTATTAAACAAGAAAAAGTTTTTATTGATGAAGATGATACGACACCAGTTTTAACAGAAAAACTTTTTAAGCGGGCAGATAATCTTTTGCACAAGGCTTTAGTTGAAATTGAGTCTGGCAAAGCTAAGTTTATAAAGCAAAATGATTCTGAGGCAAGCTATGCTTCGTTGATTACTAAAGAGTTGGGGGAGATTGATTGGAAAAAGTCGGCGCTAGAAATTCACAATCGTATCCGTGCTATGGTCCCTTGGCCAGTAGCGCAGACATATTATAAAGAAAAACTACTCAAAATTTGGGGTTCAAAAATTCACGTTCTTGATTTGGTTGGCGGTTCAAACTTACCTGGAACAATTGTTGAAATTGTCAAAAACATTGGTTTTATCGTCGCCACGGGCAATGGTCATTTGTTGATAACTGAGGTTCAGGCAGAGGGAAAAAAACGGATGCCAGCTTATAATTTTGTCATCGGCCACGACGTAAAAATCGCTGAAACCCTCCCAAATTAGGGGACAAAATGCCTCTTGACACACCATATGTGGTGTGATAAATTCTAACACTCACTAGATATGCATTAATAGGGGGATCAAGGTGAAGTGCCCATTTTGTGACGCAATTGAAGACAAAGTATTAGAGTCAAGAGAAACCGAGGAAGGTAAGGTAATCCGTCGACGTAGAGAGTGTTTGTCTTGCCGCGAGCGTTTTACCTCTTATGAAAGAGTGGAAGAAAAGCCGGTTTCAGTTATCAAACGTGATGGTCGCAAAGAACAATTCAGCCGCGAAAAAGTTACTAAAGGAATTTTGCGGGCTTGCGAAAAAAGGCCAGTTAGTGCGGAAGCGATCGAAGAATTGGTTGATGAAGTTGAAAAGCAAGTTCACCGTGAAGCAGGTAGGGAAGTCAACACAGTTAAAATCGGCGAACTAGTTATGGCCCAATTGCAAAATATCGACAAGATTGCTTATGTACGCTTTGCTTCGGTTTGTCGTAAATTTGAGAACCTCTCAGAATTCATCCGCGAGGTCAACGAAATAACAGTAGGAGGATAAGGGAATGGAAAGTGGAGTAATGACGAAAGAAAAGAAAGTATTTGAGGATGCAACTGATTTAGCCTTATTTGTCCGCACTTCAGCGGATAACATAGTAGGTTGGGATCGGGCCAGAATTGTGGCGGCCCTGATCCGCGAAACACAAATTGACGAGTCGGTGGCTAAATTGATTGGCTGGGAAGTGGAAGAGCAGATTAAAAGTCTTAATCTGAAATCAGTTACCTCCCCGCTAATTCGTGAGTTGGTCGACGTCAAATTGTTGGAGCATGGTTTAGAAGATGCCCGTCGCTTGCATACTCGTTTAGGTGCACCGCTTTTCGATGTTAAAGAGATTATCTTCAGCCAAAACAAGGAAAACGCGAATGTCCCTCATGGGCCTGAGGCCACAAACTTGACCCTTGCTGAAGGGATCAAAAAAGAATTCGCTTTACTATATGTTTTTCCTGCCGAAATAGCAGATGCGCACATGCGTGGAGACATCCATCTGCACGATTTAGGTTTTGTTGATCGTCCTTATTGCAGCGGCCAGTCGGTTGAGTACGTTAAGAAATTCGGTTTAGATCTGCCCAATGCCTTATCAATCGCCAAACCAGCTAAACATGCCGAAGTTCTTTTGGCTCAAATGGTTAAATTCTCTGCCGCACTGCAAGGGGTTTTTGCCGGGGCAATTGGTTGGGATGCGGTCAATATTTTCTTTGCCCCATTTTTAGTCGGTATGTCTGACGCAGAGGTCCATCAGGTTGCTCAGATGATGATCTATGAATATAGTCAGCAGGCTGTAGCTCGTGGTGGTCAGGCAATCTTCTCTGATATTAATATTTACTGGGAAATACCCAAGCACTTTGAAAATGTTCGGGCTATTGGGCCTGGTGGTGAATATACCGGGAAAACATATTCCGATTATATTGAAGAGTCTCAGCGTTTTGCTTGGGCCTTGTTTGATGTTTATATGAAAGGTGATGGCTCCGGTCGGCCCTTTTTCTTCCCTAAACCATTGGTGCACATGACTGAAAAATTCTTCAAGACCCCACGCCATGAAGAATTTTTAATCCATATTTCTAAAGTTGCGGCCGAGATGGGCACAACTTATTTTGTTTTTGACCGTGGAGAAACTGCCAAAATTTCTGAATGCTGCCGCTTGTCGTTTAAGCTGGATCAATCCGATCTTGATGACGCTAATGAGCCTTGGCGCATGCGTTATTCTGCTTTGCAGAACGTGACCATCAATTTGCCGCGCCTGGCTTTTAAGGCCAAGGGCGCCGATGAAAAATTGTTTGATCTCTTATCTTATTATTTGGAGTTGTCCGCTCAAGCCCATATTAAAAAGAAAGAGTTTATCGAAGAGTTACTAGCTAAAGCCCATCGTGGACCATTGTCACTCTTGGCGATGAAGCGGGATGGCACAGCTTACTTGCGCATGTGGCGGGTTAGTTATTTAGTTGGGATTTTGGGTTTGAATGAGTTGGTTCAGGCTCATTTCGGCAAGGAGCTGCACGAAAATGATGAGGCCTTAAAGTTTGGGCTCAAAGTTATCTCTTATATGAAGATAAAGTGTGAAGAGTTGTCCAAAAAACATGGCATGCATTTTGTTTTGGAACAGACTCCGGCAGAATCAACAGCTTATCGTTTTGCCAAACTTGATATGGAACACTTTCCTGAGCAGGCTAACAAGGTTGTTAAAGGCAACAAAGAAACTCGAGAAATGTATTATACCAACTCCACCTACTTTAATGTGGGTGAAGTTATGAGCCCGATTGAAAAAGTCAAAAAAGAAGGGTTGTTTCATCCCTTAATTGACGCTGGGGCATTAACCCATGTTTGGTTGGGCGAATCAAAACCTTCTCCAGAATCTATTGCTAATTTTGTGATCAAGACCTTTAAGAATACCGACAATGCCCAAATCGCTTTTTCCCCGGAATTTACTTCTTGTAACCAGTGCGGCAAAATTGTGCGCGGCCTCAAAGAAGTTTGTCCTTATTGTCAGTCAGACAATATCGATGGCATTACTAGGATTACTGGTTATTTTTCCAAGATTTCCGGTTGGAATAAAGGCAAGCTTGGTGAATTAAAGCAACGTCAAAGAGTGGGGGAGGCCTTTAGTAAATGACCAATAACCAAGAGACAATAACCAAGGAGATTCCAAAATCCAAGACGGAACCCGAGAATAAAATTCTCGGTTCCATTTTGGAAAAAGAAGATGCCACGGATTTGTCAGTCTTTGTCCGCACCTCAACCGATGATATTGTGGCTTGGGATCGGGAAAAAATTATTGGGGCTCTAGTAAAAGAAACCGGCATCAATCGTGAAATAGCGACGATTATTGCGATTGAGGTGGAAAAACAGTTGCGTACGATTGCCGTTAAAACAATCACTTCCCCTTTGGTTAGAGAGTTGGTTGATGTTAAGTTGTTGGAGTATGGGCTTGAAGATGCCAGACGTAAACACACTCGCTTAGGGGTGCCGGTTTATGATGTCAATAAAATTATCTTCCACAAAAACAAAGAGAACGCCAACTCTCCCCACTCGCCAGAAGCGACAAATTTAACCTTAGCCGAAAACATTAAGAAAGAGTATGCCCTGCTCAATGTTTTTTCTTTGCCAGTAGCAGATGCCCATATGTGTGGGGACATCCATTTACATGATCTAGGATTTATTGATCGGCCTTACTGCAGTGGTCAGTCAATTGAATTTGTGAAAAAATTTGGTTTGGATTTGCCAGGGACTAAGGGTCTTGAAGGTTCAGCTCAGGACGCTGATGAGCTGGTAGCTCAAATTGTTAAATTTTCTACAGCTTTGCATGGCTATTTTGCCGGGGCAATTGGTTGGGATGCGGTTAATCTTTTCCTGGCGCCGTACATTGAAGGCTATGGCTATGGTCACGTTAAAAAACTAGCCCGCAAGTTAATTACCGAGTTTGCCGGTGTGGCTGTTTCTCGTGGCGGCCAAGGGTTGTTTTCCGACTTAAATGTCTACTGGGAAATTCCCAAACACTTTGAAAACGTGCCGGCCTTGGGTCGTGGTGGAATTCCAACTGGCAAGGTTTACTCCGACTATATTAATGAAGCCCAGTCTTTTGCTAAAGCCATGTTTGAGGTTTACAAAGAAGGGGATGCTTCCGGCCGACCATTTTTCTTTCCTAAACCATTGGTTCATATTACCGACAAGTTTTTCAACACGCCAGGTCACGAAGAATTTCTTAAATTAATTTCTGAAGTAGCAACAGAGATGGGCAACACGTATTTTGTCTTTGATCGGGGGGAGACCGCTAAGATTTCCGAGTGCTGCCGCCTATCTTTTAAATTAGAATACTCAGACCTTCAAGATGCTAAAGAACCATGGCGGATGCGCTATTCCGCGATTCAAAATGTGACGGTCAATTTACCGCGTCTGGCGTATCGAGCCGAAAAAGATACTGACCAGCTTTTTCAGGAAATAGAGAATTCTCTGGAAATTGTCATCCGAGCCCACAATGAGAAAAGAAAATTTATTGAGCTATTGTTAGCTGAAGGCGAAAATGGGCCTTTGGCTCTGCTGGCGATGAACAGAGACGGCGAAGCTTATCTAAGGTTGCGCCGAGTTACCTATCTAGTTGGTATCCTTGGCTTAAATGAGATGGTACAGTTTCATCTTGGACAAGAAATGCACGAGAGTGATGCTGCCCTGCGTTTCGGCCTAAAAATTATCTCTTTTATGAAGCTGAAGTGTGAGGAATTGTCGGAAAAGTATGACCAGCACTTTGTTTTAGAGCAGACCCCAGCCGAGTCAACCGCTTATCGCTTTGCCAAGCTGGATATGGCCCATTTTCCAGAGCAAACCAAACAGGTTATAAAAGGCAACCAAGGCAGTGAGGAAATTTATTATACCAACTCAACTTATTTTAATGTTTCCCAGCCCATGAATGCCATTGATAAAGTTAAGCGGGAAGGGTTATTTCATCCTTTGATTGATGCTGGAGCGTTAACTCACGTTTGGTTGGGGGAATCAAGGCCTTCGGCCGAATCAATTGCTAATTTTGTGATCAAAACTTTCAAGAATACAGATAATGCCCAAATTGCTTTTTCGCCAGAGTTTACATCTTGTGCCGACTGTGGCAAAACAACTCGTGGCTTGCATGAACAATGTCCCCATTGTTCCTCAGCCAATATTGAGGGGATTACTAGGATTACTGGCTATTTTTCTCGAGTACCCGGGTGGAATAAGGGCAAGATTGCCGAGTTAAGAGATCGTCATAAAGGGGTTTTCACTACCCCAGAATGAATTCTGAGGGAATCATTCCCCACGCTTTAGTGTGGGGTTATATTATAAAGGAGGAGACGAAAGTGGAACAACAGACAGCGAACAACATGAAGGTTAAGGTTTTTGGTAAGCCCGGGTGTGAGTTTTGTAAAACAACGATGAAGAAGTTTGAGACTTTTTTAAGCCGTTGGGAGATTAAGCCAGAAGAGGTCGGGTTAACATTTTTTGATATGGAAACAGCTGATGGTCTGGCAGAAGGGGCCTTTTATTCTGTAACCAAGATTCCTTCAACAGTAATTGAACAAGACAGTGATGTTTTGGCTCATTGGCATGGCAAGGTGCCATTGTCTTCCGAGTTTCAAAAGTTTTTTGAAGCGCTGAAACCAGCAAGCAAGGGAGAGGTTAACTAAGCCCTCACCCCAGACCCCTCTCCCAGAGGGAGAGGGGAAACGTGTTGTTATTTTATTTTCAATATAATCGCGTTGCTGACTAGTCTTTGTTGTCCACCTGTTGGGTTATTGACGACTTGATCTTTAACAAACATTGTCGAGGAGCCTCCCCCATCAAGATTCATGGCTTCCACGGCCCCCAAATCTAACATTAGTTGTGATAGTTCTTCAAGCGTTACACCGATACTATTCTTGCGTTGGTCATATGGGTTATTGTTTTTTTTGCTTATGACGTCAACCGTTACTAGCAGAATTTGATCTTGCTTGGTAATTCCGATTGCGGTTCTTGCTGCCCGACCCCGAGCAATATCATTTTGAAATTTTTCGGTCAGTTTGGAAACATAGAGCCGGCCTTTTTTGATCAAACGCGGGCCGCCAGAAATAAGTTGGCTGATCTCTTTGGGAGCGGTGGCATAGGGCACAAGTTTTATGGATGTGGAGTTCTTATCTTTAACAACAAAAATGTTATCAATATAAGGCCTATTATTGTCATCAATAAAAAATGAAGTGCGATCGTGAATTGGTTGGGACAAAACTTTTCCGTCGATCAAGAGAATTCCCAGCGGATCACCGTTGGAAGCAAAGAAGGTCCCATTAACCCCGGCCAGGGCCTGGTTGTCTTTGACGATATTGCTGACTGTGTTGAGATAAAATTGTTGGCCTTTTTCCGGGCCTTCTTTCCAGGGATTAAAAAACTGGATGATGGAGAGAAGAAGGTTGAGATCCTCTTTCTTTCTGGCCAAGGCAGGCCGTAGCTCGATCTTTTGTGGGTCAACCGTTAAAACTTGGGCGTGGACGATCCCGCTTTTGGAGCCGGACCTAATTCTGGCAAATTCGAGCCCCCCACAAATGATCTCAGCCGGGCTAATGTTTAAGAAGTTACGGTTCAAATCAATCACCAGGCGTGGCGGGCCGGTTAATTTATTTGCTTTAGTCTCATACTGAAAGTTTCGGTCAAAATCAAAGACTAAACGAGTTTTATCGGGATAAGGGACGAAGCGGAGTTGTTCTAAAGTGGAGGCGAAGGCGGTAGAGCAAAGTAGCAGCGAAAGAAGTAATGTGTAAAGTGTAATGCGAATAGGAAATAACATATTCGCTTTACCTGCCTGATCGCCTCGCGGCGAAGCGGGCCGGCAGGCAAGGCGCATTACTTTATTCTCATTACTAAGAAGGTCTGTCATTTAGACCAACAACTTATCTTCTTCGGCAAAGTGGTTGTACTCAAGTTTCTTCTTGTCCCATTTAGGCAAGCTGAGGCCCCAGCCGATCAGGAGAGTTGTTAAGAGGACGCCACCACCGAGCAAAATTAAGGCGTTAACATTATAACCCCCATATGGTTGTTGGAATTCGTTGATTAAATTGCTGATGAGGATAACGAGTAAAATCCCTGGAGTCAGGATCCTAATGGTAAAGTCCCAGAAGCGATTTAAGTTCCAGTCTGAAACCGCATTAATATGATTACGAAGAACTTTGGCTTTTAGAAACCAGCCCACTACCAGACATTCCAAGATTCCAGCTAGAATCAGTCCATATTGATTTATGTAGTGATCAACAATATCAAGCCAATAGAGTCCTGCGCCGGAAGCAAAAATCAGACTGCCAAAAAAACCAAAGAAACACAAAACCGTCACAATTAATTGACGATTCCAGGCAAATTTGTCAGTGATGGCTCGTGAAAAAGACTCGATCAAAGAAATTGCCGAAGAGATTCCTGCAATCACTAAAGCGGCGAAGAAGATCATTCCAAAAGCTTCGCGAAAGAAGGGGAGAAGAGAAATCGCTTTGGGATAGACAACAAAGGCCAGGGTAGGACCGGCTTTGACAACTTGATCAATAGGCAAGCCACTTTTGGTGGCCATATAACCAAGCACGCTAAAAACAGCAAACCCTGCCAGGAAAGAATAAAGGCAATTGACTAAGCTGGTGATAATAGCGTTTTTGACAATATCTGTTCTTTTGGGTAAGTAGCTGGCATAGGCAATCATTACCCCAAAACCTAAGGTTAAAGTAAAAAAGATTTGACCATAAGCGGCCATCCAAACTTTCCAATTCATGATTTTGCTAAAGTCAGGTTTAAGATACCAGGCAATCCCTTTCATTGCTCCGGGAAGGGTTATTCCCCAAGCGATTAATATTAGGGTCAGAACGAAAAGTAGCGGCATGAAAATCAAACAAGCTTTTTCAATCCCTTTATTGACTTCACGAAAACAGATAAACCAGGTGATAAGCCAGACCAGGCCTAAAGAGAAGAGTAGTTTGATGGGGATACCGGTAATTTGAAAGACTCCGCCGGAAAGATTTAAAAAGTCTTTGGTAAAGAAAGTTTGCGTGTCAGTCCCCCAGGCCAGATTAAAACTAAAGAAAAAATAGTTGACACACCAGCCGATTACGACACTATAAAAGAGCATGATGCCCAGGCTGGCAAAAACCGGCATCCACCAGCCTAGCCATTCAAAACCGCGGCCAATTTTAGCAAGAGCCAAGGAGGAGGCGCCATGTTTTTTGTGACCAAGCCCGAATTCCAGGATCATTAAAGGGATTCCAGCAGTTAAGAGGGCGATTAAGTAGGGGATCAGGAAAGCGCCGCCACCATTTTCATAGGCCATGTAAGAAAAGCGCCAGATATTACCAAGTCCAATCGCAGAACCGATAGCTGCAAAGATAAAACCAGTTTGAGAACCCCAAGTTATGCGTGGTTTATGGTGTTCGGTCATGGCGAGGGAATATTAGCAAGTTTTGAGTTTTTGTTCAACTTCCCAAATCACCCAATCAGGGGTAGAAGCACCGGCGGTGATGCCAACTTTTTCTTTGCCTTTGAGCCAAGCAAGATTTAATTCTTCAGCAGTCTGGATTTGATGAGTTTCAGTGCCGGTTTTAGAGCAGAGTTCCGTTAATCGCTTAGTATTGGCACTCATCTTGTCGCCAACGATTAATATCAAATCAACTCTTTTAGCTAAATCAATTGCAGAGCTCTGTCTTTTTTCTGTGGCGCCGCAAATAGTGTTTTGTTCTTTGACGTTTTTGAAGTTTTGCTTTAAATAAGCAATTATCGAGCTAAAACTTTCTTCTGATTGAGTTGTTTGGGCCAACACGCCAAGGGGTTTTTCTTGATCGAGCCTAACTTGTTTTAGTTCGTCAACGCTTTGAACAACAATAGCTGTTCCGCCGCTCCAGCCAACCAAACCTTTAACTTCCGGGTGGCCTTTATCGCCAACAATAATTACCTGCCAGCCTTCTTGGGCTAATTGTTGGGCAATTCTTTGGGGTTTTTTAACCCAAGGGCAGGTGGTATCAACTATTTTTAGCCCTAAAACTTTCGCTTGTTCATAAACTTCTGGGGGGACACCGTGGGCAGAAAGAATTAGGGTTCCGGTTGTCCCCGGAGAAATTTCTGAGAGGTCTTTAATGTTTTTAATACCAAGTTTTTTAAACTTGTCGACAACCTGAGTATTGTGGACCAGATTTCCTAACATAAAAACATTTTTGTCTGCCTCAATCTCTTTTAAAGCAATGCGATAGGCTCTTTCTACGCCTTCGCAGAAGCCGGCATGTTTAGCGGTTAAGATTGGCATATGTCCAAGCTAAAAAATTGCTTCCTTAATAAATTCTCTTGGCAACCTGATAATGATGTTTTGGTAATGATTGAGCGGCCGGAGATGTTTTTTATCACCCGTTACAATATAATCGGCCCGGCCTATTACAGCACATTCAATTATTTTATTATCAGCCGGATCACTTTTTATAATATCAATCTTGATCTCAGGGTTAACAATTTCGGCTAACCGTTTAATTTCAGCCACAACATTTAAGACCATGGTTCTTTTGAACTTAAACTTGGTTTGCAATATTCTTGCCAATTCCAATAAGATGGCCGAAGAGGTTAGCAATTGTAGCTTTTTGTCCCTGGCCAGTTCTACAAGCTCGGCTGGCAGGCCGCCAAAGAGCAAGGCAGAGATATAGATGTTGGTGTCCAGTACAACGCGGAGCTTATTTTTTTCTGAACTCATGCACGATCCCTTCGATGTCGTCCTCGGTAATTTTCATTTCCCTGGCTACGCGCTGGCCATATTTAGCGGCTTTGTCCCATTTCATCCGGCCGATAAAATCTCTAATTGCCAGGCGGAACAATTCGCTGACAGAGACCTTTTCTTCCTTGGCCACCTCGCCGATTTCTTTTTGCAGGCTTTGGGGCAGGGACAAGGTTAGTATTCTTCTGTTAGTCATGATCGCACCTCCTGTATTACATTGTAATACGCAAGTGTTTCTTTGTCAAATAAGATCAGCGTGTTTAGAGATTAAAATTGGTATGGGATTAATTATAGAGGTTTAGGCTGAAATATCGAGTCAAAAGTGGCGATATATATGTAGCGAAAATGTATGATTAATAGATATAGCAGATATAGTGCTCATAAGGGCAGAGATACTTCCTTGGCACAATCTCTCCGTAGTCGTGCAGCCGAAGGGCAATTTAAGGCCCGGGGAAGCCACCCTTTAAACCAGGCTATTCGACAAAAAGTGGCAAAACAAACACTGCTAGATTTGGCTAAGCTGCTAAAAGATAGACCCCGAGCTGTTTTGACCGAGGAAGTGCTTGGCAATGTTATTTCAAGACTAGCCATGCTGTCACGGTCGCCTAATCCTTTGATGTGGGAAAACGAAGATAAAGAAATCGCTTTAATTTTTAAAACCAATAATATTCCCACTCATTTGAGAGCAAAGGTGCATTTGAAGTTACTGCACCTTTTTCGCCAAAGCCATTTTTCCGTTAAATCTTTGATGTTTAATTGTCTTTTGGCTCTCAATTGCAGGCAAATGCTTCACCGGCCACTATTGATCGAGGCATTAGCTGACGTTTTTACTTGTGAAGCTGCCAGAAAAGAGATAGCCAAGACGTTTAACCTTGATGCTATTTTTAGGGAAATTTTGGGACGCCTCTCTGATCCTAATCCTTGGCAGAAGGTTTTGTGGGAAGCAGCTTATGCTTTGGGAAACTTAGCCCGGCTAGATTTTGTTCGTTTATTTTCATTTTTTGATGAAAGTGAGCCTATTTGGGAGCGCTTGATAAGACCAGACCAACTAATAAAGTCCTTTGAAAAAGTTCCAGAAGAACAAACGCAAACTGTTTGGGAAAAACTTTGTCTAATTCTTAAAAAGACCGATTTAAAAGCTGCGGAATTTGCTGCTGGCTCTTTGACCCATTTAAATTATGAGCCTGAGCAGACTCTTAAATTAATCGAAGAACGATTTGCTGAGGTCGAAGATCGTCCTTTTTATGTCAAGAGAGCTATTGAATCTCTAGAGGAGGAAATTGCACAGCAAAAGGCCAAACAAACTAAACCAAGAGATCAACAGAGGATAGTTGATTTGTTCCCTGTTAAGTGGGTGGAGAGAGAAACTACTATTGACTCTGACCAGCCTTTAGCAGGTGTTAGAAAAACACAAAGCCGAATTCGATCATTAGTTTTCTTTTTTTTACTGGTTTTTGGTGTGCTTGGTTGTGTTGGCTATCATTTTCTCTTTGGCCAGGATAAGACAAGTAGTAAAACTCCGGTTACCGAGGTGAAAAAAGATTCTCAAAGCGAACCTAGTGAAGAGACCCAAGAGAGCTCTGATTCTTCTCCAGCCGTAAAAAGGCCCGGCTCTTTAGTTGCTGCCTCAAGTCGCACAGCAGCAATTAGAGGCTTTAGCGCTGATTATGATGCCAGCAATAGACCAGGCTTTGAGTCAGAAACACCAGAAACAGAGGAAAGCGTGGAAGAAAAAGAAGAAAGACTGCTAATAAGTCCGCCGGTTATTATGGCTAAAACCAATGCACCATTAGGATCTTACCTGGCTTTGACGACATATTGGAAATTAACCCAAAGAGGTTTTGCTGTTGATAAGAAGGCTTCAGAGTCTTATTCTTATATAGTTCCAGGGGATCAAGATTGTTGGCAAGTAAGGCAAGTTGTTAATTATAAGCAGGAAATACTGCTTTTGCGTACTAATTGGGGGCGGCCAGACTGTCGTCAACAATATTTTAATCAGAATGGTTATCATTTTCCCGATTATTATTGGAGAAGCCAATTAGGCTGTCCCCAATATAATTCTGGCAAAGGGGCTTATAGCTTGTCTACCGATGATTTGCAGGTTGATGAGGGAGTTGTTGGCTATAATATTTGTCAAACCCTGAAAGAATCAAAGCCTAAACATCCCCTGGCCTTGCAGGTTCCAAAAGGAACAGACTTTACCGAACAACAACAAGCCTTATTTGAAAGCCTTAAGTGGAGTGCAACAAAACGATTATCAGATTATCAGACAATTACTCGATTGGTGGAAAATTTAAAGCAGGATAAAGATTACGGTTTAAATCAAAAGGCCGAACAAAAAGTTAGAGAGCTGCAAAAAAATATCCTAAGGCTCCTTTAGCCAATATCTTAAGGTTGGGGAGAGAGCGAATTTGTGGTGAAGCAGCAGCGGAGTTAGCCACAATTGTGCGCGGCTTTTATAAGTTGCCAGCTAGGGTCGTGGGTGGCTATGTGGTTGATGATGGCGGCTATCTTCTTGCCGGGAGTGGTCATGCTTGGGTAGAGGTTTTTATTAATGGTAAGTGGCAAGTTTTTGATTCGACCCCATCCTCTGTAGCAGTGGAAACAACTGGAGGTTTCTCTCGACCAGTCAAATTTAGGCAGCTGGAGGTTGACGATCCACTGTACAGACAGTTAGCGCAGTGGGACCCAACACCAGTTAGGCGTCAAGCTGAACCAAAAACAGAACCACCGCGCAGATTAACCAACAGAGAGATAAGACTGGCCAGAAAGCTGGCGCAAAAAAGATTGCCGAAAAAAGTTGCTCGAAAGCTTTATAGAAAACAGGTTCCAGGAGGGACTGACCAGGATTTTGAAAAATTCTGGGATACCGTTGAACAATGGATGCATGATTTAGGTAAAGGGCTTAGAGATTTTATTAGGAAAATGGAAAAGACAAAACCTTCACTCCAACAATCACCAATCCTGGGGGGAAATCTGCAACCAGCTATTAGAAGGAGACATTCTAGGATATGACAAGCTTTAGTCTGGAGAGAAGAAACATTTTAAGACAAGGTGCCGCCTATTTGCGCGAGTTGATGAGAAAACCGCCTGTTGGTTGACGGGAAACCTTGCCATCTTAATTTAGGATTGTTTTCCTGAAAAGTGAAATTTCTATCAGAATGTGTCGATATATATATAGGAAGCCATACCTTCCTTTTCACCAAAAATCGAAGAAAAAGCCCCGGCCTGTTGGGGCTTTTTTCTTTTTTAATTCTTTTTTAATATAAAGTGAAATCCTTGTTCTTTTCCTGCGATAATAATTTTAAGGAGAGAATATATTGAAAAACCTTACTGTTTCACGAGCAAGACGAAGAACCCCACCCAAAAAGCTTTGCCGTCCTCAGCCTAATAAAGACTTTAGTCGTCTAGTGCGCAGGGCCGGGCAATCACTGCTTGCTAGACAAGCTCAATTTGCTAGACTTCGCCAGTCAATGATTTCTGTTTGGTATCAGACTCCTTGTAGGGAAATTGAGCGTAGACTTAAAGATGTTTTTGCTAGTCTTCCAAACATGGCTGGCAAAACAATTGACATAGAGGGAGATCCACTAAAAATACTTTTAGCAACTAGTTTCCTTAAAGAAGCAATAACTCTTTTTGATCTTTTGGCTAACTTTCCTGGAGATACCAAGCAAGTTTCATCTCTGATTGCAGAAACTTCAGGACGTTTGGAGCATATTCAACCAAAACCTTTGCTGGATAAGCTGGGAGAGGTTTCTGATCAAAATCTTCAGAAGATAATTGATTTTTTAATTAACTCAATTTCTGATGGTAGGAACAAATAAATGGTCAATTTAAAAATAGTTTTTGATCCGGGGGTTTTCGGTATTTTTGCTCGAGAGGAAGGGAGAATTAGTTTTGCCAGAAGGGTTAGGAAGAATCGACCGTTAGCCTGCCGACCAACCGAACAATCTAGACCCATGGGAGTCTCTTTTAACAATTTTCCTTATCGCCGAGTTGAATGGCTGGAAATCAAAGTTCTTAACCTTCTAACAAGAGAAGAACAAACTAGACGAGTTGATATTGCAGGGAATAGAGAGGGTTGGGTTTCTGTAGAATCTTTTTCTTGGGTTGGCCCAGGCCCCAAACAGATTAGGTGTCTAACTTTTGATGCAGAAGGAAATGTGCTTGCTCAAACCAGACCGTTTTTTGTTTTTCCTTATGAGGCAGACGAAAAAGGTTATCCCGTAATCCCAGCTTCTTTGAGACGCCCAATCGCCTCGGCAATCCGCTCTTTAGGTAAAGTAATTGCGAACCTGACATAGCCTTCGCCAGAAGATCCGTAACCACTTCCCGGAACAACCAATATCCCACATTTTTCCAGCAGTTTTTCTGTAAAAGAGGCTGAAGTTTCTGCTTTGGGCACTGGCACCCACATATAAAAAGTGGCTTGGGGTTTTAGAAACTTAAAGCCAAGAGAAGTTAAACCGTCATAAAGCACATTTCTTCTTTCAGCAAAGATTTTATTATTATCTGCCACGCAATCTTGCGGTCCAGTCAAAGCTGCGGCTCCAGCCATTTGAATAGCTTTAAAAGCGCCGCTATCAATGTTTGATTTAATAGTAGCCAAAGCAGAGATGGCTTCACTATTGCCGACTGCCATGCCAATGCGCCAACCGGTCATATTATAAGTTTTGGATAATGAATGGAATTCAATAGTAACATCTTTAGCCCCTGGAATTTCCAATATACTGTGAGGGAAATAACCATCATAGCCCATTTCTGAATAAGCTAGGTCGGAAACCAGTAAAATATTATTTTCCTGGCAAAATTTTACGCATTTAGTTAAATAATCTTTATCTGCCACAGCGCCAGTGGGGTTGTTGGGATAATTTACATAAAGTAATTTAGCTTTTTTAATTATATCTTTGGGGATATTAGCTAAATCAGCTAAAAAGTTGTTTTTAGCTGTTAACGGTAAAAGATATGGTTCACCGCCAGCTAAAGTTGTGCAAATCTTGTAAACAGGGTAGGAGGGATCTGGGATCAAAGCAATGTCGCCAGGATCAATAAAAGCTAAGGGCAAGTGTGCCAACCCTTCTTTAGAACCAATTAAAGCGCAAACTTCGGTGGCGGGATCAAGAGTGACATTAAAACGTTTTTTGTACCAGTTCGCCACTGCCTGGCGAAAAGAAAATTCACCTTTGGAGGTGGGATATTGGCCAGCTTCAGGGCTTTCTAAAACCTCATGCATCTTGTCGAAAATATGTTTTGGGGTTGGCAGATCCGGGTCGCCAATGCCAAAGTCAATTACGTCAACCCCGTCTTTTAATAATTGGGCTTTTTTTTCTTCGATCTTAACAAACAGATATGGTGGAATTTTGTCTAAACGGTGTGACTTTTTCATAGCTCATATTTTCCTTCAAAAACAGTTTCTGCCGGACCTCGCATCAATACCCTGTTATCTTCACCCCATTCAATGTCCAGCTTGCCACCAGGGAGGTGAACCAAGACTCGGCGTTTGGTTTTTCCGGTCATTGAGGCGGCAACTACACAAGCACAAGCACCGGTACCGCAAGCCATGGTTTCCCCGGCTCCGCGTTCCCAGACCACAACCTCAATCTCTTTGTCGTTTAAGACTTTAACAAACTCAACGTTAGTCCGATTAGGAAAATGCGGGTCGTTTTCTATTTGCGGCCCTTCTTCTAATAAATTAACCTTGGTTAGATCGTCAACAAAAATCACCGCATGCGGATTTCCCATAGAAACCTTATTAATGGGATATTCCTTATTGTTAATTATTAATTGTTCATTGTTAATTTCTTTTGGTTCGCCCATATCAACCTCAACGCCGACAACGGTTTTATCCGGGCCCAGAATTACTGCAGGCAGTTTTATACCAGCCAAAGTTTCAACAGAGATAACTTCTTCTTTTAACTTGTCAGTCTCGTAAACGTATTTGGCAAAACAGCGAATGCCGTTGCCGCACATTTCTGGTTCTGAGCCGTCAGGATTAAAGATCTGCATGCGGTAGTGGGCGTTTTGTGACGGTCGTACAACTAACAAACCATCTGCGCCAATACCAAAATGGCGGTCACAAATATCAATAGCCAGTTTGCCTAAATCGATCTCATCTAGTTTTTCTTTTCTGGCGTCAACAAGAACAAAATCATTGCCCAAACCGTGCATTTTCGTGAAGTTGATAGTGGTCATATTACAAATAGTATAGCAAAGTTTAGAATAAACGTGAAATTTTAGCTGATCCGATAGCTCGCACAGCTTGTTGCCGATTCCCAAACAGAAACTTTTTTCACAGAAGCAATTTTTGACTTCATGTTTTCGTAAATAACCCTGGCCAGATTTTCTGATGAGGGATTTTCTTGGTCAAAAGGAGGGATTTCGTTTAAATGTTTGTGGTCATAGATGTTTAAGACCGTACGTAAGACGGTCTTGATGCTTTTAAAATCTTCCAACAATCCCAGTTGATTAAGTTTTTCTCCTTGAATTAACACTTGGACTTTCCAAGTGTGACCGTGCAGATTCTCGCAAGGTCCTTCATAACCTCTTAAAGCATGCGCAGCATCAAATGTTTCTTCCACTATAAGTTCGTACATAGCTTTATTCTAGCGTATTTGTAGGGGTTTGCGAAGAGTTAGACACTTGGATCTTGCTCGTATGATAAGTGATGCTAATAAGGTGTTTTCTTTCCTGTCCGCTCGCCAAGCCTGTCTCGCCAAAGGTTCTCTGAGGCGGACGGCGAAGCGGGTCGGTTAGCAGAGCAATGGAGATTTCTAAAAAAACAGGGGAAACTGGCGGCTAAAAATCACTTTGTTGCTAGCTATCTGAGAGGACGCGTAGACATTTTTAGTCCCAAAGATCTTTTGGTTTTGTCTAGGGACTTTACTGGTGCTGCTAAAAACTTATCTTCTTTACTGACTGATTGGCAAGCCAGAGTAATGCTTTTTCCTGCCGATCAACCGGTGGAACATGATTTGACTAGTATTGTAGGAGATATCTTTAGAGTAACTCCAGATTCAAAAGGACAAGCGTAGGGACGGTTATCTCAATCCCTAATCTGCCCATTCCCCTCAATCAGATATTTATATGATGTAAGCTCAGAGAGGCCCATTGGTCCGCGAGCGTGTAATTTCTGAGTTGATATCCCAATCTCAGCGCCAAAGCCAAACTCAAAACCATCAGTAAACCTGGTGGAAGCATTAACATAAACTGCTGCTGAGTCAATTTCAGCTTGAAACTTAGCCGCAGCCTTCTTATCCTTAGTCAAAATAGTTTCAGAGTGGTGAGTGCCGTATTTATTAATATGAGCAATGGCTTCGTCAACTCCAGCAACAACTTTGACTGCTAAAGTTAGCGATAAAAATTCCGTTTTCCAATCCTCTTCGGTAGCCAATTTAATTGAGTCGTCAATCTTTTTAATTTCGGAATCTCCGCGAATTTCAACCCCAGCTTCTTTTAGTCTTTTAAATAATGGCAAAGCAAGCTTGGCAACTACTTCATGATCAATTAAAACGGTTTCAATGGCATTACAAACAGAAGGGCGCTGGCATTTAGCATTTATTATTATCTCAATAGCTTTATTTAAATCAGCAGACTTTTCTACATAAGCATGACAATTGCCTTCGCCCGTCTCAATGGTCGGCACTTGAGACTTTTGCACTACAGTTTGGATTAGGCCCCTGCCGCCACGTGGAATTAAAATATCAACATACTCACGAGCCTTCATCAACTCTTCGGCTGTTTCTCTGTTGGTGTCTTCGATGAGTTGGATCGAGTTTTTAGGCAGACCGGCTTGATCAGCGGCTTCGCTAATAGTTTTCGCAATGGCAATGTTTGACTGAATAGCGTCAGATCCACCTCGTAAGATACAGGCGTTGCCAGACTTTAAACAAAGGGCTGCAGAATCTACTGTCACATTTGGTCTAGCTTCATAAATTATGCCGATGACGCCTAAAGGAACCCGGATTTTTTTAATTCTTAAACCATTAGGTCTTTTAGTTGTAGAAAGGACTTCGCCGATTGGGTCGGAGAGGGCTTTGACCGTATTTAGTCCTTCTATCATCCCGTTGATACGTTTGCCGTCTAAGCTTAAACGGTCAAGTAAGGCCTTTGATAAACCTTTTTTCTCGCCAGCTTCCAAATCAATTGAATTGGCGGTAATTATTGCTTTAGCGTTTTTGTCCAAAGCGTCAGCCATGCGGGTAAGGGCATCATTTTTCACCCTGGTGGAAGTGATAGCCAGTTTTTGCGCGGCTTGCTTAGCTAATTGGCCTTTTTGAGTGACTTCTGAAGTTGTCATCATAAGTTATTATAACACCTCATTTGAGCAGATATCTAGGCAGGAACTAATTTTAGCTTGCCCAACGCCCCCATCTGATCACCTTTAATAACTAAAACTCCATCCAACCCTTTGATCTTTTTAGCTATGGCTAGGGCACGGTTAATATCGGTAGCTTCCACAACCACATTGGCAATAGCAGTGGCTGCTGCATCGGCTAAACAAGCATTTTCAGCAATTACGACCACAGCATCGGCTTTGCCAAAGCTAAAAGAGTGACCAACTGTCCCGGACGAGGTGCAAATAGCAAACGGTTTGAGCCGTGGTTCAATTTCTAGCGCAATTTTCCCGGTAAAGGGGGAGTTGCCGGCAAAAATACCAACTTTTTTGATCCCGGTTATCTTTAAAAATATATCACCACCGTTTTCAATGATAATCTGATCGGTAAAATGGAGCAAGTCTTTGCCGACCGCTTCAGCCATAGCGCCGGCCACCGCAGCCATGGGCCCAACCTTAGCTTGGCGAGCAGCCTCTGCCATCCTTTTAGCAATAGCCGGGGCTTTTTTGTCTACTTTGTGAGGGGAGAAGGTCTTGCCAAAAATTTGGTCCTTTTTCATAAAAGTTTCAAGCTCTTGTCGGTACTGCTTGACGAGTTCTAAGGCCTTTTCTTGCAGATCTTTTTCGGCTAGGATCAATAAATCAGTCTCTTGATCAATAACTTCAAACTTAATGAGGTTGTCGGCTTTGACTAAGTTGCGATAGGTTCGCTGTTCATAGACCATGTTATAATGTCCTTTATGTTATACGGCATTATAACAGACATTCACGGGAACTTGGAGGCGCTGGCCGCTGTGTTGGCTCAGCTGCAAGGGGTTGAACGAATAGTTTGTGCTGGTGATATTGTTGGCTATGGTCCGGAACCGGTTGAGTGTATCAATAAGATAAAAGATCTTGGGATCGTAAGTATTGCCGGCAATCATGATAAGGCTGTGGTGGGAGAACATGATACCCGCTGGTTTAACAAAAGAGCCCTAGCGGCGGTTGAATTTACCAAACAACAACTCAAGTTTGAGAATCTTGAGTATCTTAGGGGACTCCCGTTAGAGATTCACGAAGATGACTTTCAGGTTGTGCACGGAAGTTTGCACTCACCTCTAGAAGACTACGTTGTTAGCGTTTCTGACGCTTTGCCAACTTTTGAAAAAATGACCAAACCCTTATGCTTTGTTGGCCACTATCATCGCCCGCTTTTTCTGGCCAGGAAAAAAGATGGGTTTTATGCTGGTCACGCGTTACTGGATGGGGATGAGCTTTTAATTGATGATTATGACAGGGTAATTATTAATGTTGGGGCGGTTGGTCAACCTCGTGACAGAGATCCCCGCGCCAGTTATGGGATTTATAATTCTAAAACCAAGCTTTTTTCTTTGCATCGCATTCCTTATGAAATTGAAAAAGTGCAAGATAAGATGACCAAAGCCGGTTTGCCGCAGCAGTTGAGCGATAGGTTGAAGCTTGGTCGATAATTTTCCTCTTTTCTGAAATTTCTGTCGTTTTCTTTCGATAAAATACTATGCAGATTACGACCGATGGTGGCCGGGAATTATATGGAAGTACTCCAAAATCAAAAATTGCATTCTGGCAGTTTATTTTTAAGAAACTAGGAGTAAGACAAGTAAGTAGTAGGGCAATGCGTTTGGCAATGGCCTTGTTGTCACCGCTAGAAGACTTGAAGATTAAGAATCTTTTTGACTTAGGTTTTACTTACAATGGTGAAAAATTTCTAGATGTTGATCCGGAAGCCTTAATTGGATGGGTCGGGGCTTTCATTGCAGATAAACCAGCTTTTTTTTCCGTTCAAAGAGTGGCAGAAATTCTTAAGGCCTTAGCTGATCCTGATGGTTCGGCTTGGCTTTTAGACTTAGCGATTAATGGAGAAAATCCTCTCCTTGCTCGGGCGGCAAATCAGGCCTTTTGTAGCGCGCCAGAAGATGTTGTTTATGGGGACATGAAAGCTGCTTTGAGAAATAATGGTTGCAAGCCTTTTTGTTTGGGCCCCCAAAGTATTGCTTATCTAAAAGAAAGAAAAATTCCTGTCCATCCCAAAGAGATTGCCAAACAACTATTGCGCCCCTGGTTGACCAAATTAGAGGAATTTGATAGGGGAAAATTAAAAGACCACTTGTTCCTCCGGGAGATAAGGGAGCTTTTAGTTTTTGTGGAAAAAGAACGGTGGCCTAGCTTGCCAGAAATGCAATGTGTTATAGTAGCTGACCCTCATGCGGTTTGGAGTGTTTTTTATAATCAAATCCGAGGGGTTGAGGCTGCTCATCTTTGTATTGCCGGAGATTTGTTTCATCGAGGACAAGAGGTGGACCATCTTTTGCATGCCTTGATGGGCTTACCAGCTGTTTCTGTGGTTTGGGGTGATCACGATTTGCTTGAAATGGGAGCCATGGCCGGTTCCAGGCTATTTATTTGTGAGGCCTTACGTCTTAATTATCGCTACGATACTATACAATGGTTGAACAGGATTGGGGTTGATTTGTCGGAATTAAGAGGTCTAGCTCAAAAGAAGTTTGGTAGCAGCTTTAAGGATGATGGGGGGTTTAAGTCGGCAGAAGAGCGCTATTTATACGATTTGCAGATTCGCCTCATGCCTTTACGGGCTTTGGCAATCGCTAATGTTGAAACCACAAGCTGGTATGATTGGCAGAGCGATTCTCTTGAAGTATCCTCAGAAGAGAGAAGCTTATTGGATAATCTGAGGCGACAATATGTTAGCAATGCTGAACTGCGTAAATTCCAGCAGTTTTTATACGAGAAAGGGAGTTTATATGCTATCTTAGCAGAGCAATCTCTTGTCCTTCACGGAATGGTGCCTTTGTCTCAAAGAGGGCAACTTCAAGATTTTGCTGGGGAAACAGGTCTTAAAGCTTTTATGGCTATGCAAGAAATAATCAAGAGAATAGGAAATTTCAATAGAGAGGGACAAGATGTTGATGGGCTTTTTCCTGGGGAGCTTTTATTTATGTATAATCTTACTTGGGGGAGTGACTCCCCTGTTTTTGGACGGCAAAGACGTTTAAGAGAAGCCTACTTTGAGCCGTCTGCCTATCATGAACCACGGTCATCCTTTTATGAATTCATTGATAACACATCTGTCATGGCAAAAGTTTGCGAAACCCTTGGGTTCCAAAGAATAATTGTAGGACACGAACAGGCTAAGGCCAATGAGCCGCCGGTTAGAAAAATGGCTGATGGTCGTATCTGGTTAATTGATCCAGGTTCTGCTGCAAAATTTGGCGGCAGAGGAGCCTTGCTTGGTATAGACCATACTGGCATTCATGTTTATGTTGATGGCAGAGAAACAGGGCGGCACAACTTCTAAAGCATCCCCTTGGTAGACGGCACCCCTTTTTTGCGGGGATTAATTTTGCAGGCTTTTCTCATTGCTACCCCAAAACCCTTAAAAATTGCTTCAACTTTGTGATGGGTATTTTTCCCTCTGACCAAATCAATGTGTAGCGATATTCCGGCTTTGTAAACAAACGATTCAAAAAATTCGCGCAGCATTTCCGCGTCAAAAGAGAGCTTAACCCGATCTTTGCCAATTTCAGCATAAAGTAATTCTTTGGGAAACTTCGCCTTGAAGGTAAAATGTGGCCGACCGGAAATATCCAGGGCAGCTCTAACTTCAGCTAAAGATTCGTCCATCGGGATGATGGCATGACCATAACGCTCAAGCTTTAGCTTCTTTCCCAAAGCTTTATTAAAAGCTTCTCCTAGGGTTAAGCCAGTATCTTCAACCAGGTGATGCAAATCAATTTCCAAATCACCTTTGGCGACTAGATTTAAATCAAAAAGTCCGTGTTTGGAAAACAAAGTTAGCATATGAGCAATAAAGGGAATTGGATATTCAATTTTGCTCTTGCCTGTCCCGTCGATATTTAATTCTATTTTGATGTTGGTCTCTTTGGTCTTTCTGTGGATCTTGGCTTTTCGTTTTTTCATGGTTTTTCTCCAAAGTTTTGCAGATCTAAAGATCTGCATTACGTGTTTATGTTTTAGACGAGTGGGAGAGGCTCTTGCCTCTCTTTTTTGTTTCCTTTCTTGATTAAGCCCAAATGTTTGTAAGCCTTTTCTGTCGCCATACGTCCTCTTGGGGTCCGTTCAATCAGTCCAAGCTGCATCAGATATGGTTCGTAGACATCTTCCAGGCTCTCCGATTCTTCATGGATTGAGGCAGCTAGGGTTTCTACCCCAACCGGGCCGCCGGCAAATTTTTTAATAATACTTTCTAAAATTTTGCGATCAGTTTTATCCAAGCCACTCTCGTCAATTTCCAAAGTCTTGAGCGCGCGGTTGGCAATATTAAGATTAATAGTGCCGTCACCTTTCACTTGAGTAAAATCTCTGACCCGTCGCAAGAGACGATTCGCAATCCTCGGAGTGCCACGAGACCGTTTGGAAATTTCTTCAGCCCCAGAATCTTCAATTTGAATCTCCAAAACCTTGGCAGTACGAGTAACGATTTGTTTGATTTCTGCGGGGGTATAGAACTCTAAGCGACTGACAATGCCAAAACGGTCACGCAAAGGAGAAGATATTTGCCCAATACGAGTTGTGGCCCCGATTAAAGTAAACCTAGGCAGGTCAAGTCTGATCGAGCGAGCACTGGGGCCTTTGCCAATTATAATATCTAAACCAAAATCTTCCATGGCAGGGTAGAGCACTTCTTCGACCACTCTATTTAGGCGATGGATTTCATCAATAAATAAAACATCATTGGCTTTTAAATTTGTAAGGATTGCGGCCAAGTCGCCAGGCCGTTCAATGGCCGGCCCCGAAGTAATCTTAAAATTAACACCCATTTCGTTAGCAATGATATTGGCTAAAGTTGTTTTTCCTAGTCCGGGAGGCCCATAAAAGAGCAGGTGTTCCAGGTGTTCTTTTCTCCCTTTAGCTGCGCTAATGTGAATCAGCAAATTATCTTTGATGTTTTGTTGGCCAATAAAGTTTTTAAAGGCTTTAGGTCGTAAACCTTCAAAAGAGGAATCATCTTCTTTTTGCTCCAGGTCAATGATCCTAGCGCTGATTTCTTTAGCCTTTGTTGCCATATGTCCTCTTGTAGCCGTAATAGCTTTTCATGACTTTCTTAACGTAGTCCCTGGTTTCTATTATAGGAATATTCTCAATAAATTCGTCAAGATCAAAAGGCCGTGTTTGTTCTTTGAGCCATCGATTAGTGCGAACTGGGCCGCCATTATACGCCGCCAAGGCTAGCGGAACATTGCCATCAAAGCGCTTGATTAGGCCGGCCAAATAGTAGCTGCCCATTTGAATATTATCATGTGGTTGGTAGGTTTTCCAGCTGGAGTAGCGCATCCCTAATGCTTGAGCAATACCCCTGGCTGTCCCCGGCATGATTTGCATTAATCCGTGTGCCAAAGCCTGTGACAAGGCGCTCGAGCGAAAGCGGCTTTCCTCTCTGATCACCGCGTAAACCAAATAAGGATCAAGATTATATTCTTGGGCGAATTTATCAACATAGTTCCAGTAACCGCGTGGATAGGCAAACCGCCATAGTCTGGGATCTGCCGATAAGAGTTGACCGGAGAGCATGGCTTCTTCAAGTTTTTTTTCCGCAAAAAGCAGGGGCTGGGCATATTTGCCTTTAATAATATAAGCGTGATATTTAGCTAGGCGAGCCTGGTCTTTCTCGTTTAAGGGGACTTTTTCCACCAGAAAAGAGGCTTCTTCTGCTGCCTCATCAGCCAAACCAACGGCTAATAGCTCTTGGTATTTTTCTTCATGTTCTTTTGTTTCTTTGTTGTGCCCGTTTATTTTTTCCGTGCTGTCTGTCTTCTCGGGGATTATGTTGGCGTTGAGATGAATGTTGTATTTCTTCAATTCTTCACGGGCACGATAGCCATAGTAAGAATGATCATAAAGAGTAATGGTGGTTTTATAGGCTTGGATTGCCTCGTCTTTTTTGTTAAGTTTTTCAGCAGCTTTGGCAGCCCAAAAAATAAGTTGAGCAGAGGTATCTTTTACCGGTAGTTTATAGACACGACTAAAGTTTTCGTAAGCAGCTTCATAGCTGGCATTTTTATAATATAGGTTCCCGGTCAGGAAGAGAGCCTCGCTAAACCGGCTAGAGGCCGGATAGTCGCTGACTATTTTACTGTAGGCCTCAAGGGCTAGCTGGTCTTCATTTGTTTTTTGATAATACCGGCCCAGGTACCAAAGGGCTTCGTCGGCGGCATGGCTTTTGGGATAGTTGTCAACGACCTTATTTAAGGTTTTAATTGCCGCCTCAAGATTATCCTGATAGGCGTAAGTGATGCCAAGATAAAGAATAGCTTCCGGTTTTGAGTCGTTGTCTTTGTTGATACAGGCTTGAAAGTAATGGCTGGCCTGGCTTAAGCGGCCTTTTCTGAGATCGATTCTGCCTAGCATCATAATCGCTTCGTCGTAAAAAGAGCTCTTTTGGTAATACTTAGAAATGCGAGTAAAATATTCTTTGGCTTTAGTATAGTTTCGAGCCTGGAAATGTTTGATCCCGAGATTGTAAATTGTTGCAGCCGGGGCTTCATAGTTGGTCAAGGACGTTTTCTTGGCCAGGGTGTCAAGACGGTCAAGAGCTTTTTCTGCGAAGTAACTGTTGGGATGCAATAAGTCTAAGTTTCTGTAAACCCTGGCCGCTTCAATGTTTTCGCCCAGGACTTCGAGATTTTGGCCTAATAGATAGCGGGCCTGGGCAACGGCATCATCTTGGGAGAATCTAGCGATAAAAAGTCTTAGGGTTTGATTAGCTTGCTGATATTGCTTTAAGGCGATCTGGCTTTGGGCGCTGGCAAAAAGGGCTTTAGGGGCTAAGATGCTGGTGGGAAAACAATCTATAACAGTGTTATAAACCAGAATGGCTTTTTGATGGTCTTTGCTTTCTTGAAAGGCCTGTCCTATGTAATAGTAGCCGTAATCGGTTAGAGGGTAGGATAAGTCTTGAACGGAAACTTTAAGGATTTCAATTGCTGGATAATATTTCTTGGCTTCAAGTTGATCCAGCCCAATTTTAAACGTGCTTCGAGTCTCTAAACTGCCGGCAAAGCAGACAGTCCAGAGCATTGTGAGTATGAGGAATGTTGTGCTGAATCGGGCTTTCATGGTTTTGGCGTGGGTTGATTATAGCATGGCGTATGTTAGAATTCCAAACATGAGTGCGCCAAGAAAAGCTCGGCGTCTACAGTCGGTTAAAATCCGACCTATCCAAAGCCTAACCAGCAGGATAGAACAGAACTCCAAGTGCTTTGATGTGAATTAAGGTGCGGAGCAGGAGGAAAGGAT
>Ga0208953_1000334_pt1 | contig 44718 bp, 35 predicted proteins | sample RifOxyB2_FD_184033 | JGI IMG/M metagenome (GOLD analysis project Ga0208953, IMG submission 184033) | Groundwater microbial communities from Rifle, Colorado - Rifle Oxygen_injection B2 (SPAdes) | ecosystem: Environmental > Aquatic > Deep subsurface > Groundwater | place: USA: Rifle, Colorado...
TTGATAACCAATATTTGCGCCTCTGTCAATTTTTTCATATCATCAGTGGTTATTGAATAATCGTGCAAACAGCCTGTTGTAGGTGGGGTAAGATTTTGGACTGTTATGCTTGGTATGTTATTTGTAACATTTTTTGCCATTATATACATTGGATAAAAAGAGGTTACTACCTTGATATTTTTTGTTTTATCATCGGAGGAAAAAGACTTTGCCTCAAATGACAAGGAGAACAACAATACGATTAATATCAGATACCAAATGAGCTTTTTCATTTTTTTCTACTATGGTCTGTTGCATAATGGTCATTCTCGTGTGGATCCCCGCTTTCGCGGGGATGACAAATTGCAAAAACTACTATTATGCAACAAGCCCGCTATCTATCTATATCTTCAACTCTTAAAGCGATTTTGTCAAGCGGGTGGAATGGGATAAAAAGGCATTAGTGCGGCACACTTTGTTCATTAATTAAATTATAGCAAACCTTGGGAATGAAAGGCTGATTTTGTATTGCAATATCTTGCGAAAGATGAGGATAAGCTCGTGGTTGTTTATTTGAAGGAGATGATGGTATCAAAATCATAGCCTTTTAAGACGGTATCATCGGGCATTGATTCTTCAAAGGTTGCAATTAGTGATGTGGGGATAAAAGCAACTTCAGCGCTTGATGATATATAACTATGTGATTCAATTGTTGGTACTATCAAATAGCTGATTTTTCCTCTATAAGCTAGAAAACCACTATATTCCATCACAAACCAAAAGCTCGGTAATCGTCTTCTAGGTGATCTGAGCCCGTTGTATCGCCAATTCCCTCCAACTTATAAATGTTAACTGCAATATCTTTCATGGAGTTAGGAATAGCCACCACTTCTCCGGTAATTGTTCCTCTAATATATAAATCATCATCGCCAGCTCCACAACCAAAGGAGAAGATTAAAGGGATAAATAATATAGTTAAAATTAACCAGTTTTTCACTATATTTGTATTATAATACAGTTTAGCATTTTTTGCCTTTTCCTGTTTTCTGTTAAGTGCGCCCTGATTGGTATATAATTAAATTAGGGTTGTAAAGTGTGTTCTTTCATTTATGAAAAAATAGATAGATAAAAAACACCGTAAAGTAAGGAGTAAAGATAAATGTGGTTTTTATACTTAGATGAAAGTGGCGATTTGGGGTTTGATTTTATAAATAGAAAACCTTCAAAGTTTTTTACTATTACGATTTTAGCCATTAAAGGTATTGATAACAATAGAGAACTTATAAACTGCGTAAAAAAGGTTTTAAAACGGAAATTAAATAACAAAAAGAATAAAAAACGCTTTATTCAAGAATTAAAAGGGGTAGCGACAAATTTTGGAATAAAAAAATATTTTTATGAATTAATGAAAGGCTTGCCTTTTGCGATTTTTTCTCTTACATTAAACAAAAAGAGAGTTTATAGTAAACTAATTGAAGAAAAAGAAAGAATTTATAATTATATTGCCAGGAAAGTTTTAGATGAAATTAAATTTGAGAATGCAACCAATCAAGTTGATTTGATTGTGGATAAATCAAAAGGAACTGAACAAATTAAAGACTTTAATACTTATATAGTTGGACACCTTCAAGCCAGGCTTAACCCAAAAGTTCCTTTGAATATCTTACATGTTAACTCCTGGGATTCTAAAGGCATACAAGCTGTAGATTTATTCAGTTGGGGCATTTTTAGAAGCTACGAAAAACAAGATTTTGGTTGGCTGACTGTTTTTAAAGATAAAGTTAAATTTAATGAACAGTTTTTATAATAAAAAAGAGCGAGCCCTAAAAGTTCTTTATGCTGAGGCTCATAACCACCAGATGGAAGAAAGCACCTCAGACAACCTTTAGTGGACTTACCGCTCATTTAAATGATGACATTTATAACATTGATTGTCAATATGGTAACACCATTAATAATAATCGTAATAAAAAAGGTAAAAATTGCATATGAAATATTACATCAAAACCTATGGCTGCCAGATGAATGTCAACGATTCGGAAATCCTGTCAGGCATCCTTGAAACAAAAGGATATCAAGAAACAACTGATTATAGATCTGCTGATTTGGTGCTTGTCAACACATGCGCTATTCGCCAAAAGGCGGAAGATAAAGCGTACGGTTTCTTAGGAGACCTAAAAGGCTTAAAAAAAGAAAAGCCCGATTTAATAATAGGTATCTGCGGGTGTATCCCTCAACATGAAAAAGAAAAAATTTTAAAAAAACTGCCATTTGTTGACCTAGTAATGGGCCCTTCCGGCATCGAAGAATTTGGAAATCTTCTGTCAGAGGTAGAAACAAAAAAAGAGACTATAACCTTCTTTGGTGATGATTGCATCCCAAGAGGGATACACCCCTCGAAACGAGCCAAAATTCCGAGAGCTTATATTAATATAATGTATGGTTGCAATAACTATTGTTCTTATTGTATTGTCCCTTATGTCAGAGGGAGAGAAATTTGCCGTCCGGTAAAAGATGTTATAGATGAGATAAAAACGCTGGATAAATCTATATACAAAGAAGTCTTTTTGTTGGGACAAAATGTTAATTCATGGCAGGGGGATAGAGGCGAAAAATTTTCCGACCTTTTGAAAATAGTCCACGAGTTACAACAGATTAAATGGTTGAGCTTTATGACCTCCCATCCAAAAGATTTTACCGACGATATAATCGACGCTGTCGCGAATTCGCCTAAAATAAATCATTATATCCATCTTCCGATCCAATCCGGCAGCTCCAAAATTTTAGCCGCAATGAACCGCAAATATGACAGAGACTATTATTTGAGAGTAGTTGATAAAATTTATTCAAAGATTCCGGATGTTGCGTTAACTTCCGATATTATTGTCGGCTTTCCCGGAGAGACAGATCAGGATTTTCAAGACTCTTTGGATATTATAAAAAAAGCTGAATTTGATTCTGTAAATACCCTTGTATATTCAATTCGTCCTGACACAAAAGCTGCGGCTATGGATAATCAGGTTGATGATAAAGTTAAAAAAGAACGTTTACAAAAAATTATGCGAGTGGTATCGGATATGGCTTTTGAAAAAAATCAAAAACTTGTAAATAAAACTGTGGACGTTTTGGTGGAAGGGGAAGCCAAAGACGGCCGACTTTCCGGCAGAACAAGAGGGAGCAAAGTTGTTTATTTTGAAGGGGGAAAGGATTTGCTGTTCCAAATAGTTCCCGTAGAAATTAAATCCGCAAAATCGTGGGTTCTTGAGGGGACTATTGTTTCCGCTGTTTAGAGTGACTATTTTTTAGTTTTTTTCTCTTATATCATTTTATGGGCGCTTACTGGCCTTTTTCCACAGTAATAAATACCTCCTCTATCATTCTTAACCCCGATTATCATAATGGGCTTGTTGCATAATAGGGGATTTTGCAATTTGTCATACCCGCGAAAGCGGGGATCCATCTTGTTTTCTGAGAAATAGATTCCCGTTTTCACGGGAATGACCATTATGCAACAAGCCCAATAAATACCCCTGCTATCATTCTTCACCCCGATTATCCTAATCGGGGTTAATTTGGCCTTACAGCAAAATAGCTTGAAATTTCAGGATACTTATAACGATCTATTAATATAATTAGATTATCAATATGAATAATATATTAGGAGGAGATATTTATGACAGTGACTACAAGTGTAAAAGGTAAAGTGAGAAATATTGCTGCGTGGGCACAAACTGGTTTAAGTACGCTTTCAGGTAAAACAAAGGCAGCATTAGCTGAAATTCCTGGAGATATACGAAGGGCTGATCCTAAATTTGCGATCCGTTTGGGCGAAGCATTGCAACCTGAAGCTGATAGCATAGGAAAGGGGTTGACGTTGAGTTCCGGCGTATTGAATGCTGCGGCTAAGCTTACAAGCTTAGAAGTAAGTGTTTCTCTTCCACCTGCTATGATTAAAGTAAGAACTGTTGAGAAGACGGGAGCTATTAGCTCAGGTGATGTGAGCTTCACTATTAAATATTCGACCTTAACACAAGGAAGGTTAAGAATTGTTAAAGGATTGTATGCTCTTGCTGATAACATAGATAAGATTTCTGAGCACATAAACTGGATTCCAAATACTCTTCGATTTGGGACAAAGTGTTTTCATTATAGATTTGATTTTGGTTCTGAGTTTTATTCTACGGGTTGGAAGGCCACACAAAAAGAGATGAGAGAAAAAGACTTTATAAAACTCTTGGGAAAAAAGGGGATTACCGATAACATGATACGTAAATGGATTGCCGATCTTTTAATTGAAAACGATGAAAAGATAATAAGGGTTCGTTTTTTAGAAAATATGGAAGGAGCGAGGGCTAATAAAATAGGAAACCGAGATGTATATGATTTGATCATTCCTTTAAAAGATTTTTTGGAGCATTTTTCTTTAACGAATGATGCGGAGATTAATGCTAACGGAGAATTCAGTCTTAAAAGAGAATTCAATCTTAAAAGATAACTTGTCGTAATAGTAACCGAGATTCCTTTTATGAGGCATAATTTTACTTGTAAACTAAACGCCTACAATGTTAGAATACCTTCGTAAAATATTTTCAGAATAAAGGAGTCTTTAAATGGTAAATTCTGAACTTTGTGTTTTTTATGGAACTTCCCATCCTGAACTCGGAGAGAAAATTGTAAAATATCTGGGGATTGAACCGGGGAGAATAAAAATATCAAGATTTTCCGGTGGAGAAATTTACGCTAGAATCTTAACTAATATTAGAGGCCATTCTGCAGTTATTATTCAAACCTGTACTGAAAAGGTTAATGAAGATTTGATGGAGCTCTTTATTATTATAGATGCGATGAAGAGAGCTTCTGCTGAATCAATTACTGTTGTTCTTCCTCATTTTGGTTATGCAAGACAGGATAGAAAGGCGGCTTCACGTGAGCCTGTTTCCGCAAGATTGGTTGCAAATTTATTGGAGACTGCGGGCGCTGACCGTATAATAACTATGGATTTACATTCTGATCAGATACAAGGTTTTTTCAATATTCCTGTGGACACGTTGACAGCTCTTCCTCTGTTTTCAAGTTATATCAGTGAGAAAAATTTAAAAAATATGGTTGTTGTAGCTCCTGATACTGGCCGTGCGAAAGTCGCCAAAAAATTGGCTGATAGAATTGGCGCAGAACTTGCCATTCTGCACAAAGTTCGAGCTGATCATCATAAATCTGATGTTACTCATGTTGTCGGGGATGTTGATGGGAAGACTGTAATTATTACAGATGATATGATAGATACTGCGGGGACGATTACGGCAGGAGTTAACGCTCTTAGGCAGGCAGGTTGTAATAATGATATTTATGTTGTTTCCACTCATGGGATTTTATCAGGCGATGCAGTTCTCAAAATGAGCAATGCCGATTTTAAGGAGGCTGTTTTTACCGATTCTGTTCCTATCCCAAAAGAGAAACAGTTTAAAGGGTTTAAACTGATCTCTTCCGCGGAACTTTTGGCGGAAGCGATAAAGAGAAATTATGAAAACAGATCTATCAGCAGCTTGTTTGATTGATTGATTGATTGATTGATCTATTATTGGGGCCTACTAACTAATAGGTCACTTAAAAAGTTGATATCCCCTATGCCGATTGGTTTGTACATAAAAAAATCACAGGTTGAATCAATTCTTCTATAAGAGTCCATACTGTTGTCAGCTGTTACAATAATAATTGGGGTTTTATCTCCTTCACGTCTTAGCGATTCAAAAAAGCTTAATGTTTTATCACTGTCACTTTCCAAATCAGCAACAATTAGAGCCTTCCCTCTGGCTCTTTTAAGTGCTTGTTTTATATGATCAGGGTTAAAAAGCTTTAAAAAAAACGGATATTTTATTACTGGCAGATCGCTTAATCTTAAGTATTTTTCAACCTTAGGAGAAGGCTCTCCTGAAGTTATAAGATTTGCAAGTATTGCAAGCGAGCTTATTTCTTCATCAGTCTTAATAATAATTATGGAATCTACCGTCATTTTTGATAATTCTTCTACCCTGCTTGAACCAAAAGAGGTGATAGAAACATTGAATAAGCCTGTGTTTAGTATAATAGGGCTATTCACGGGAAATTCTTTTCTATTGGCTAATTCGTCAGGCAAATTTCCCCTTGAGGTTATCAACCATATTAAAATAGTTTCAATATTTCCATTCTGAATAATTTGAGGAATACGAGATTTTATAATAGGGATGCCGATTTTTTTTATTTCATCCGCAATTTCATCTGAAAAAGGCTCTTTTCCCTCTCGCACTCTTTTTATTTTGTCTAGCAGAGCTTGAGAGATATCACAGTCAACAGTGTTACCTAAATCAAATGAAACTATTTTTTTATTAAACATTTTTTATCCCCCTTAATAAAATGAAGAATTAAAGATGATTTAAAAACATAATAAGCTCAACATAATATTAATCATTCTTACCTAAAGTATTCTTCATTTGCCTTAAACACTAAATTCCTATATAGCATGTTATTGATAGATTGTTTTTTAAATTTCAGGATATTTTTGTAGTTTAATCCGACTCCGATAAGGGCTTATGAACCCCGATTATTCATATCAGAATCAATAACTAACAAATTGTCAAACATTTACTCGAGGTATGAACCCCGATTATCCTAATCGGGGTGAATAATCGGGGTGAATATTACCTTTTGAGGTGTGGTGGTAAATACCCGCCCTGTGATATAATGCTCGGTAAAGATTAGTAAAAAAGAGGAGGCAGTGATGCATCTTAGGTGGATTTTGGATCTTATTGATGTTCTTATTGTCACTGTGTTTTTATATTATATCCTTTTATGGCTTAGGGGGACAAGAGCTGCCAATCTTATCAGAGGAATAATAATTTTGTTGTTTGCTTTTGCCACTGCCAGAATTTTAGGGTTAAATACAATTAATTGGTTTTTTGAAAAATTTGCTGCCGCAATTTTGGTTGTTTTAATAATTGTTTTCCAGCCTGAGCTTAGGCGTGCCCTTGAACAATTGGGGCGCGGAAGATTTGTAACAAGGCTTGGTTTTACTCCCCAGCCCTCTTCTTGGTTTATAAGGACGCTTGTTCGCGCAATAGAGCAGCTTTCCGAAGAGAAGACAGGAGGGCTAATTGTTCTTGAACGCAGTACGGGATTAAATGAATACATAGAATCTGGAACAAAAATAGAAGGTCTTTTATCCCAGCAGTTGCTTACCACAATATTTAATAATAAATCGGCTCTTCATGACGGCGCGGTGATTATTCATGGAGATAGAATTTTGGCGGCAGGATCTCTTTTACCTTTATCCGAATCAAGATTGCTCGATAAAAGGTTGGGAACAAGGCATAGGGCTGCTGTTGGTCTATCTGAAATTACAGATGCGATAGTTATCGTTATTTCTGAAATGAACGGTACCATCTCAATAGCAGAGAACGGCTATTTAACAAGGTTTTTAACTCGCGAAATGCTGGAGGAAAAGCTTTTTTCTCTTTATCGTGAGCAGTATTCAAAGGTTGATTTTACTTTACCATGGCGAAAAAAGAAAAAATAACTTCTAGGTCACTTATATCTTCTAAACAGTCTAAAAAAAAGATAGCGATGCTGACAGCTTATGATTCTCTTATGGCTTCTGTTTTGGATGAGTCGGGGATTGATGTTATCCTAGTAGGCGATTCTTTGGGAGATGTTATGTTAGGGTACAGGAACACCCTTCCTGTGACAATGACAGAGATGATAATTCATGTTCAGGCTGTTTCCAGGGTAGTTACGCATGCCCTCGTTGTTGCAGATATGCCCTTTGGTTCTTTCCAGCATGATAGTGACCTGGCTGTAAAAAACGCGATAGATTTGGTTAAAGCGGGAGGAGAAGCTGTAAAGGTTGAAGGGGTGGGGTATGTTGAGACAATTAAACAAATTATAAAAGCGGGCATTCCTGTAATGGGGCATTTAGGGTTTACTCCCCAATCTGTTAATTTATTAGGTTACAAAATTCATGGTAGGGACAAAAAGGGGGGAAATAAACTATTGAAAGAGGCAAAAACACTTGAAAAAGCGGGGTGTTTTGCTATAGTTTTGGAACTTGTTGACCCTGAAACGGCTAAGAAGATATCAAAAGCATTGAAGATTCCTGTAATTGGGATCGGTTCGGGTGATAGCTGTGACGGACAGGTTTTAGTGACATATGATATGCTGGGAATGTATCCGAATCCCCCGGGATTTGTTAAAAAATATGCGAATCTTAGAGAAGTTATTAAATTGGCTGTAAAAAAGTATATTGGTGAGATAAAATGTAAATTGTAGTTTGTCTCTTGCGATTGTAATTTGTATTTTGCAAATTACAAACTACAAAAAACTAATTACTAATCCTGCCCCCGTAGCTCAGATGGATAGAGCATCGGTTTCCTAAACCGGTGGCCGCACGTTCGAATCGTGTCGGGGGCATATTGGCTTATGGCTTATAGCTTATGGCTTATAGCTTATGGCTTATAGCTAGCAAGCAGCTTATACTGAAGGAGGGGAACTTATGAGTAATATTGTTCTTATAGGTTTTATGGGGACTGGTAAATCTGATGTTGGGAAAAAAGTCGCGGAACAGTTAGGATTTTCTTATCTTGATACTGATGAAGTTATAGAGAAAACCGAAAAGAAGAAAATTAACGATATTTTTAAAGAAAACGGAGAGAGGTATTTTCGTGATTTGGAGACGGAAGTCATAAGAACTCTTCAAGATTATGACCGTTTTGTAATTGCTACAGGCGGCGGAATGGTTTTACGTCCTGAAAATGTTCAAATGCTTAAGCAAATTGGGCCTCTTATACTCCTTTATACCAAACCGGAAGTCATTTTTGAAAGGGTCAAATTTGTCAAGAATAGACCTTTAATTGAAGAGGGGGATAAGCAGGAGAGGATAAGAGAGATTTTAAAAAAGCGCGAGCCTCTTTATGAAAAAGTTGCGGATTATAAAATTGATACATCCAATCTTACTATTGATAAAGTAGTGAAGAAAGTTATAGAATATTTTAAAGAGTTAAACAATATTGCCTTGGAAAATAAATAGTATTATGAAAAAAATAAAAGTTGATTTAAATGATAGAAGCTATGATATTATTTCTGGTTCAGGGATTATTAAAGAAATAAAACAATACGTTGAAAATCTTAAATTTTCTAAAATAGTTATTATCACAGATACAAATGTCGCCAAACTTTATGGTTTAAGATTGCTCAAATTATTAAAACCTTACAAAGCTTTTATCGTAAATATTCCGCCGGGGGAGGATTTCAAAAAGCTTTATACTGTTTCTGCTGTTTATGATCAGATGGCAACATTAAAACTTCACAGAGATACCCTTTTGATTGCTTTTGGTGGGGGAGTAGTCGGGGATTTGGCGGGATTTGCGGCTGCAACTTATATGAGGGGGATTTATTTTATTCAGATCCCGACAACTTTATTGGCGCAGGTTGATGCTTCAATTGGCGGTAAAACAGGTGTCGATCATGCCTCTTGTAAAAATTTGATAGGAGCTTTTTATCAGCCTAAATTTGTTTTAATAGACACAGATTTTTTAAAGACTCTTCCTATGAGAGAGATAAAGACGGGCTTAGCTGAAGTTGTGAAATATGGAATTATAAAAGATCCGGAGTTGTTTGAACTTTTAGAGGCAAATCCCAAAACTACACCTGATTTTTGGATAGAGATTGTAAGGCGTTGTGCTGCTATAAAAGCGGAAGTTGTTTCAAAAGATGAGAAAGAATCTCATTTGAGAATGATTTTGAACTTTGGACATACGTTTGGGCATGCGATTGAGTCTTTGACCAATTATTCGACGTATACCCATGGTGAAGCAATTGCCATAGGAATGTTTGCTGCTTCAAATCTTGCTTTTAAATTAGAAATGCTGAAAGAAAAAGATTTGATCAGAATTGTCTCTTTAATTTCCAGGCTTGGTTTGCCGACAAAATGTGATTTAAAGGCTTCTGATATTATTAAAACTTTATATATGGATAAAAAGGCAAAGTCTGGGAAAGCACGTTTTGTTTTGCCGGTAAAGATCGGAAAAGTTGTTGTGGTTGATAATGTGTCTGACAAGAAATTAAAAGAGGCTTTTTCCTCACTCCCAGTTTGTTAGTTTCTGGTTTTATCGAGAATAATCGGGGTTTAACTCATTGTAGTTTTTGATATAACTGTAATTAACCCCTTCATAGTTTGCCATAAAGGTTGTTAATTGCTGTTGAGATAATGATGTTCCTATTACAACAATATTTTTTACTCCAGCGCTAATAAGAGCTGTAATCCCTGAAAGACTATCTTCGAATCCTAAACAAATGTTAGCCTGAACTCGCATTTTTTCCATAGATAGAAAATATCCTTCGGGGGCTGGTTTTGGTATTTTAACATTTTCTTTTGATATGATTGACCCAAAACTGGCTTGATCAATTCCTAATATTTTTAAAACCATATTTACTTCTATTCTTGGGGAAGAAGTAATAAGCCCTTTTTGGCAACTTAAAGATTGGAAAAAAGTTCTAAATCCTGGAATTTCAACATCTTTAAGTGGCGCCTGTTGAAGGAAGCTTCTATATGCTTCAGATTTTATTTTGTAGATTTCATTAGGAGATTTTCTTCTTTGTGTTTGTTGTAGTAGTTGTTGTGATAATTGCTCTGCAGTTACCATCCCTGATATTCCGGGGATTCTTTCTTTTGAAATACTATCGGAAGAGATTCCCAGATGATGACAAACTTTAACCCATGCTTGTATATGTAATGGCTCTGTACAAATGATTGTTCCATCCATATCAAAAAGAATTGATTTATTTCTGCCATGAAAAAAGGCTGCCGGTACAACTCTCATATGTTTATAACTCCTTTTCCCTTAGATTTTTTTATCAACGAATTCATCGCAGAATTTCAACTATAAACCCCGATTATTCACCCCGATTAGGATAATCGGGGTTCATACCTCGAGTAAATGTTTCTTAATTTGTTAGTATCTGGTTTTATCGTGAATAATCGGGGTAAATATGATAAAATCAAAAACAAATGAAACCGATTCAAGAACAATTAAATATTATCAAACGCGGAATTGTTGAACTTATTCCCGAAAATGAGCTTGTAGAAAAACTTAAAAAAGGAAAACCTCTCAAAATTAAATTTGGAGCCGACCCTTCCGCGCCTGATATCCACCTGGGCCATACAGTTGTCCTAAATAAACTAAAACAACTTCAAGATCTAGGCCATGAAATAATTTTCTTGATAGGCGATTTTACCGCTATGATAGGGGATCCGACCGGTAAATCGGAAACAAGAAAGGCTCTTTCGAAAGAAGAGATAGAAAAGAATGCTAAAACCTATCAAGATCAGGTTTTTAAGATTCTTGACAAGTCAAAAACAGGGGTTGTCTACAATAGTAAATGGTTTAAAAAAATGACTTTTGAGGATTCCATAAAATTATCAAGTAAGTATACAGTTGCCAGAATGCTTGAGCGGAATGATTTTGAGAAGAGATTTAAAAATGAACAGTCGATCGCAGTCCATGAATTTAGTTATCCGTTGATGCAGGGGTATGATTCTGTTGTGCTGGACTCTGACCTTGAAGTTGGAGGGACAGATCAGAAATTTAACATGCTTGTGGGGCGTGAGCTCCAAAGAGAATATGGTAAACAGCCTCAAGTTGTTCTTACTATGCCTATTCTTGAAGGGTTAGACGGTATACAGAAAATGAGCAAATCCTTAGGGAATTACATCGGTGTTACAGAAGAGGCCGATAAGATGTTTGCAAAGATTATGTCGATTTCAGATGAGCTTATGGTTCGTTACTACGAGCTTTTAACCGATGTTGAGCTTGAAAAGATAAGAGTTATGCATCCTATGGAGGCAAAAAAGCAGCTTGGCAGGATAATTGTTGCCCGTTTTCATTCGGAAAAAGATGCACAAAAAGCGCAAGAGGCTTTTGAATCTCTTTTTTCAAGAAAAGAATTGCCAGGTGATATTCCATTAAAAACTTTCAAAGAGAGAAATCTCGAAATTATCAGGGTTTTAGTCGATACAGGCTTAGCTTCATCAAATGGGGAGGCAAAAAGGCTTATAAAACAAAACGGGGTTAAAATTGATGAGAAAGTCTTTTCAGAAGAAAAAGGGCTGTTGGATTTAACCTCTGAAAGAGTAATACAGGTTGGCAGACGAAAATTTGTGAGGGTGAAATGCGAATAGGTTTTGGATATGACGCTCATAAATTAGTAAAAGGCCGTAAGCTTATTCTTGGCGGAGTTGAGATCCCAAATGACAAGGGACTTCTTGGCCATTCTGATGCCGATGTTTTAATTCATGCAATAATTGACGCTTTGATTGGAGCTATTGGTGCGGGGAGCATTGGAGATTTTTTCCCCGATACAGACCCAAAATATAAAGATGTCTTTAGTCTTGAATTGTTATCACAAATAGTAAAAGAAATTGACAAAAAAGGTTTTGCGGTAAACAATGTTGACACTACGGTCGTTTGTCAGTCTCCAAAACTGAAAGATCATATAAGTAGTATGCGAGAGATCTTGGCTGGAGTTTTGGGGATAGATATTTCACATATTAATATTAAGGGAAAGACTGAGGAGGGGATGGGTTTTACCGGACGAGGCGAAGGGATTTCGGCATATGCGGTTGTGTTGATTCATAAAAAGGTATAATCATAGAATATGTCAGAATATAAACTCCAGGAGATTGAAATAAAATGGCAAAAGAAATGGGAAGAGAGTAATATTTTTGCTACGACTGAAGGAGAAAAGAAATTTTATAATCTTGTTATGTTTCCCTATCCTTCAGGGAATATCCACATGGGACACGTCCGCAATTATGCAATAGGAGATATTGTCGCCCGTTTTAAGAGGATGTCCGGATTTAATGTGTTAAATCCTATAGGTTGGGATGCGTTTGGGATGCCTGCTGAAAATGCTGCAATAAAACATAACTCTCATCCAGAATCATGGACAGATAAGTGCGTGGAGAGGATGAGAATTCAGCTTAAAAGGCTTGGCCTTTCCTATGATTGGGATCGAGAGGTTAATACAAGTAAATCTGATTATTATAAATTTACCCAGTGGATGTTTCTTTTAATGTATGAGAGAGGGTTGGCCCATAGAAAAGAATCTTCGGTAAACTGGTGCCCAAAATGTGAAACAGTTCTTGCAAATGAACAGGTAAAAGATGGTTCCTGCTGGCGTTGTGATTCTCTTGTTGAGGAGAGAAAACTTACGCAATGGTTTTTTAAAATTACAGAATATGCGGACAGGCTTTTAAATGATCTTGAAAAACTTGGTGGTTGGCCTGAATCTGTTAAACTGATGCAAAAAAATTGGATAGGAAAGTCGGAAGGATTGGAAATTCAATTTCCAACATCTAAACAGAAGCTAAAAGTTTTTACGACTCGCCCTGATACTATTTTTGGTGTGACCTATATGGTATTGGCTCCCGAGCATCCCCTGACGGAAGAACTTTCGAAAGGGACAGAGCAGGAAGAAGCGGTAAAAAAATACCAAGAAAAAGTAAGGCATGAATCGGTTCACGACAGAACTGTAAAAAAAGCAAAAGATGGAGTTTTTACCGGAGGATATGCGATTAATCCCGCAAACGGCGAGAAGATACCTGTTTGGACATCTGATTACGTCCTGATGGAATACGGGACAGGCGCTGTTATGGCGGTTCCCGCCCATGATGGGAGAGATTTTGAGTTTGCTAAACAGAATAATTTGCCAATGAAGATTGTGATTTGTTCTAATTATCCGGATCCAACGTGTCCTATTCTTACAGAAGCTTTTGAAGGTGAAGGCTATATGGTTGATTCCGCTCAGTTTAACGGCCAAAAAAGTTCTGAAGCGCTCGATAATATAGGTGATTGGCTTGAAGGAGAGGGGGTTGCCAGGTGGATTGTAAACTACAAACTCCGTGATTGGCTGATTTCCCGCCAGCGTTATTGGGGTGCTCCGATACCGATTGTTTACTGTGATAAATGTGGCATTGTCCCTGTTAAAAAAGAGGATCTTCCTGTTAAGCTTCCAACTGATGTCAAGTTTACGGGGGAGGGGGGCTCGCCGCTAAAAACCTCTCAAGAATTTTTAAATACGAAATGTCCGATTTGCGGCGGTGATGCAATTCGTGAAACAGATACTCTTGATACTTTTAATTGTTCATCCTGGTATTATTTCAGATATTGTGATCCTAAAAATAGCCATGAGCCATTTAGCCATAAGCTGGCAGCTAACTGGATGCCTGTTGATCAATACATAGGTGGAATAGAACATGCGATTTTACATCTGTTATATTCCAGATTTTTTACAAAAGTCTTGTTTGATGCAGGATATTCTAATGTTGATGAACCTTTTTCTAATCTTTTGACGCAGGGGATGGTTATAAAAGACGGAGCGAAGATGAGTAAAAGCCGGGGGAATGTTGTTGATCCGGATGATATTGTAAATAAATATGGGGCAGATACAGCTCGTTTATTTATATTGTTTGCGTCACCTCCTACAAGGGAGCTTGAATGGTCGGATACCGCGGTTGAAGGGGCTTTTAGGTTTTTAAATAGAGTGTATCGTTTAATAGAAAGCAGAAATCAAAAAACAGATAGCAACAATGAGAAAACTAAAAAGAAAACGCATCAAATGATTAAAGCGGTAACGGAGGATATTGAAAGCTTTTCGTTTAATACGGCGATTGCAAAGCTCATGGAATTGACAAATGCCTTTTATGACACAAAAGATGATATTGGCAAGTGGGAGCTAGAACAATTAGTCTTAATGCTCTCTCCTTTTGCCCCTCATTTAGCGGAAGAACTTTGGGTAATGTTGGGAAACGATGGATTTGTTTGTAGTCAAGTGTGGCCGGTTTTTGATTCAAAAATAATTATTGAAGATGAAATGACAATTCCTGTTCAAGTTAATGGGAGGCTTCGTGATACTATTATAGTATCTGTTAATGATTCTAAAGAAAACATTGAGAAGTTAGCTTTAAAAAGTGAAAAAGCGCAAAATTTCCTTTCAGGAAAACAAGTTGTAAAAGTCATTTATGTCCCAAAGAAATTAATTAATTTTGTTGTAAAATAATTGTTTTCAATTATCAGTATCTCCCCATGCTTTTACGATTGTCTCCTGACTTTCTCTTTTATGTATCACAGACAACAGCCCTCACCCAACATTCAGACAAAAGAAAACTTTTTCTATTATATTTTGCCTTAAAGCATCATACTCTTTCTTCTTCAAATGGACACTTCCATCAATTTCAAGGCCAAGCCTTAATTCATGGCAATAAAAATCAAGAACAAATCCTTCTATTACATGCTGTCTTCTAAATTTCAAATCCATAAATTTCCTATTGCGTAAAAGTTCCCAAATAATCTTTTCAGCCTTTGTTTGATCTTTTCTTAATATTCTTGCGAAATTTCGTTTTATTTCTTTCATAATTTTTTTCTGCTTTTAAAATAAATCTAATTTAAATTATAGCTTAAAATTGCCCATCAGTCCCTCTCCCTCTGGGAGAGGGTGAAATGCCTACCAGTTCTCAAACTATTTCAAGATTGGGTGAGGGCAGAGAAATCCAGGATGGAAAATTCACAAAGTCATTATTTTATGTATCACAAAATTTTTATTGCACAGCGTTTTTTTGGCTTAATGACAATAATTATTGAAAAATGCTTTTTGCTAGGAGAAAGTCAGGAGATCATAATATAACCAGATATATTGTAGTGGCACAAAATATTGTGCCACTACATGTGTCTTTATTTTACCTTCCCGCTTTTTTGCATGTCATCCATCATATTTTCCATATCTTTTTTATTCATTTGCTCAATCTTGTCCTTATTCATCATATATCTTTTCTCTGTCCATTTCTTCCTCCCCGATCCCATCATATCTTTATTAGAAGGAGAAGATACAATTTTAGCTGTCCCATAAAACAAGGTGACCAGAACAACAACGGCCAAAACTCCCGCCAAAATTTTTCCTATTAAACTTTCTAACCCCACCCCTTTCTTGGCCGCAATCCAAACAATAAAAGAAAACCCCAACAAAACAAGAGAAACTAAAAGTAAATTCCAAAACATAAAACCCTTCATAGCCTCCGTCATTCCGCACATAGTATTATCCATCATCATAACAAAACGCCTCCTTTTTTTATATTGGATAAATTTTAACCTTTCGATGACAAATTTGCAATCTTCTAAAATAATCATAAAACTAACTTTTTTCTGACGTCCTAATACTCTAACACCTTAATAAAGTATTTTTCTGCTCTTATAATAAAAAAAGTGAAATTCATCGATTTTTCATTCGAAGAATAAGTAGATATTCGTCATGAACCCCGATTATTCATAGACTAAAAAAATTTTAACAGTCTATTGAAAAATTCCTTAAGTATGAACCCCGATTATCCTAATCGGGGTGAATAATCGGGGTGAAAAAGTAGACAAAAGTCAAAATAGTGCTAAAATATGGGATTAGAAACCCCATATACGGAGGTTCAGGATTTGAATACACATGCATCATCATACGGTATAGCAGGAACAATAATAACACCAAAAAGAACTACATTTAATGTTAATAAGAAACAAAGAGCTTCAACATCGTTTTCTTTTTGTGGAGCAAAAGGATTTAGAGGTTTTAACTTAAAAAAACATTCTTCTCGCTTAAAAAAATCATTAAAAGCTCAAACAGCCTTGCCTCAATTAACAATGCCACCCATCCCTATTCAAACAATAGAGATAAAAAACGACTTTGAAGCCACGGAAACATTGCTGGGATATTATTTACATTTAAAATCAAATGGAAATGCTCTCTCCGCCTTTATTTACAATCTGGATATTCAACGTTATTTACAATTATTCACCGACGCTTTAATTCATTACACAAAAACGCATCAACATATTTTTTTCAATAAAACTTCCACAAGAATAGATCTTTTTCTTGCAAACAATCTTCATCCTATAGCAAGATACGCTTCCCCTCAAAACAGAATAGCAATAGTTAATCATTTTAGAGAGAGTCATCAACTTGGATATTTAAAAACATTCCTTCAAGCATTGGATCCCAAACAATATGCCAAACAATTCATTGAAAACCGGATTGAAGAGGCTTTTACTGAAAGATTTATCGGAACAAATAGATCCGCGCTTATAATACTTTTTTGGTCTTTGTATTTTAGAGGAGACCTGCCAAGGGCATTAAACATGTTAAGTAATTCTCAAATTTCAGAAATACACGAAGACTTATATCCCATAGGAAAAGCAATTTTGCAAGAAGCCTTAACAGAAAAGCTAAGAAGGCTTGATCCTTCTCGATGGATTACTCTCTTAAAAGAGCTAAAAGATTTAACCCCGATTACTCACCCCGATTAGGATAATTGGGATTCAAGCAGGTATGAATAATCGGGGTTGACATAATTACTAAACCATCAAAATCTTGGCTGGCGGAAATCCATTAAAGTTAGGGACAGCGCTCGCAGATGAATACGCTCCAATATTCCTTACATAAACAATATTGCCGACCTCAAGTTCCGGTAAATCTTCACTCAAAGAAATAGTATCAAAAGAATCACATGTAGGCCCCGCAAGGGCGCTCAAAAACTTTTGCCCTCTTCTTAAAGTTTTAAATTCATATTTGCAATGATCAAATACAATTCCGGAAAAATCAGCATAAACCCCGTCATTTAAATAATAATAATTTCTGTCATTTCTATAACTTCTTCCAACAACCTGGGTTACAAGCGTCCCTGCGGGCCCCGCAAAAAACCTGCCGGGTTCCGCTATAAATTTTGTATCTTTTGGAAATAATCTTTTTAATTTCCTTCTAATGTGTCTTGCCATCTGCTTTAAAGTAACATGTTCATCCCTATCAAAATGCCTGATAGGAAACCCTCCTCCAATATCCAACAGATTAAGATCCAATCCCAATTTTTTGCTTTCACTAAAAATCATGGAAGAAATCTGTAGAGCTTGAATGTAATTTTCAACATTTAAACATTGAGATCCGACATGAAAGCAAACTCCAACAGGTTGAAGCCCCAAAGATTTCGCTTTACTCAAAAGGAAAATAGCTTGAGCAGGGTCAGCTCCAAATTTCAAAGAGAGTTCAACCGCGCTGCCAACGTTTGGGACTTTAATTCTAATTAAAACCTTTGCCCCTTGAGCATACTTTGCTATTTTATAAACTTCAGCTTCATTATCAAAGGTCATAAGAGTAACTCCATACTCAATAGATCTTTTTATGTCTTCAATAGATTTAATTGTATTTGCAAAAATTATCTTATCAGGATTTGCCCCAAGCTTTAAAACCTGCTTCATTTCATTGGCGCTTGCGACATCAAAGCCACAGCCAAGTTTAGCAAAAGTTTTAATAATAGAAGGATGGGGGTTTGCTTTTATCGCATAATACGGATCTACATTTGAAAGATAACGCCTAAAGAGGTTGTACTGGTTGACCAAAATATCTTTGCTTATTAGCATTAAAGGAGACCCATGTTCTTTAACTAATGTTCTTATTTTCTTCTCAAGAGAAAACTTTCTTTTTTTAGTACTACTTTTGGTCAATCCGTTTTGCTCCTATTTTATGGGTGGGATTCACTAAGAAAGTCAAAAACTGCCAGGTATCTTCCTCTTCAGGTACTTGAAAATCAAAAGTGGTAAATTTTGTGTTCAAATTTTTAAGAGGAGTCCAATCCACGGCTTCTGAATAAAAAGGAGATATATAAGGCATTGATATTTCAAGAATTAACTCATGATCTATATCATCCGGCATTAAAAATCCTCTTTTCGGGTTTTTGATCATCCATATAGACGCCGCAACGACAGATATTGCAACCTGAAGAGTCGTAGCCTGCTGACCTTTTACCAGTCTCCTTGCAGTATGAATATCCAAAATACTACCAGTCCACCAAGAATTAAAATCATGCCCCATAAGAAGTACCCCAAGCTGGTCTTCCCCGTCAATGATTTCATCATTCATAATTCTCTGATTTTTTTGAAGATGAAATTGCCTCATTTCAAGCTCATGAAGCGAATTTATTGCAACATCGCTTGGACAATAAGCATAATGAACGGTAGGACGATAAACCACCTCCCCATCTTCCCTGACAGTCAACTTATCAGAAATACTAAACGCCTCTCCATGGCGGATAACCATACCTGTAATCTCACCGCAAGGGACCCATGACCTGACCCACGTCCTCATCCCAAGAGTTGAGAGGCATATCTGGTTTTGAGGTCCCTCTTTATGAAAAAAGGCATCCCTTGGTACATATCTCTCGTGTGTACCCCACCCCAATTCCGCGGGAGCAATCCCCTCTTCAAAAAACCCTTCAATGCTCCAAGTATTTACAAATTCATTAACACGTTTCGGCATATCTGTAATTTGAGTATCACGCTCTGATATATGGATAACTTTTGTTCCTGTAACCTGTCCAAGTTTTGCGAAATTTTTATCTTTTATATAAGTCTTCAGATGATCAACACGTTTATCTTTTGGCTTTTCATCAATTATTTTTTGCGCGATTTCAAGAAGTCCCCTTTTCGTAAAATGAGAGACAAGTCCGGGATTTGCTCCATGATCAACAATTGCGGTTGCCCCGTTATTTTCTCCCCAACTTTTTATTTTTTTTCTCAAATCCATATGTCTCGCATAAAGAGTATATTTTGTAGGATCATTGCGGCGGCCATCTTTATACGGATCCCATTCTTCAACAGATGTGTTAACGTAAAGAATATTATTTTCACGGCAAAAATCAAGCATTGCCATACATTCTATATTCCAGGCAAGATCAATAATCAAATCTCCCTGACCGACAAAGCTTATTAAAAGCTGTTTATAGTTTTCTTGTGTGATTTTATGGCTAACATATTTAACCCCTTTTTCAATGCTGCTTTTCACTCTATGAGAATTATCAACAAAATCCATAATAGTCACACTTTTGGGATCAACATCAATGTGCCGTAAAACAAGAGGAATTGCGCACTGCGAAACAGAACCACAACCAATGATCAATATTTTTCCGTTAAACTTGACATATTTTTTATTTAAAATATCTGTCATTCAAACAACCTCCTGGAAGTAGAACTAAATGATATTAACCTAGACACTTAGGATGCTAAGTTAACCCCGATTATGATAATCGGAGTTAATGACAAATTTCATTGTAACAAATAAGTGGAGCTTTTAAAAGAAAAATTTATCTATTTATTCCCGATTTTTTCTTCCAATGCTTTTATTCTCTCTTCCTGTTTTTGTATAATTTTTTGTTGTTCTTTAATAGCCTCTACCAAAAGGGCTGTTATTGGAGCATACTGCATTGAATAGGTCTCTCCTGTGCCTACAACTTCAGGAATCTCTTTAATAGCTTCCTGCGCTATAAAGCCCATTCTTTTTCCTTGCTCATGGTTTTTTGGATCTTTCCATTCAAATGTTACCCCTCTCAACCCTTTAACTTTGTGTAGAGCATTATCGATTGTTGCAACATTCTTTTTTAACCTTGCGTCTGAATCATTATTCCACGCGCTTGTCCCTCCCGAACTTCCAGACACATAAAACTTACGATCTGATGCAACAGTTGTCGTTCCAATCCCAACATGTCCATTAGTAGCCTCGCCGCTTACAAATAATATCGGGCTTGTACCGCCAAAGCCAACTATAAGGGAATTAGCTGTGGTGTTGTTTAGGCAGCTTGAAGCACTACTTCCCTTTCCTAAAACTATTGTATTATCCGCTTCTGTTGTTAACCATCTACCAACTGCTACAGAATAGTCATTATTAGCCGTTGTAGTACCTCCCATTGCTGTGGAATAATTCCCGCTTGCGCGGGCAGTATCCCCCATCGCTCTTGAGGCATAACCTATTGCTGTTGAACCAACTCCCATTGCTACTGAATTATCTCCACTTGCAGTCACGCTATGCCCTATTGCTACTGAATAATCTCCAGTTGCTGTATTACCACTAGACCCAATAGTTGCAGATCCCCCTTCATCAGCGCCAGTCACAACTGTCAATTTTGCTGTTGGAGTTGTCGTTCCAATCCCAACAGAGCCACTCTCAGCTGACCCTGTTACATACAATATTGGGCTTGTACCGCCAAAGCCGACTATAAGAGAATTAGCTATGTTGTTGTTTAAGCGATTCGAACTATCAATGCCCTTCCCTAAAACTATTGTGTTATTTGCTTCTGTCGTTAAATATTCTCCCATTGCAATAGCTCGTATTCCAAAAGCTGAAGCTCTAAATCCAGCTGCAAAAGATTGAGCACCACTAGCCCAAGCATATTGCCCTACTGCTGTAGAAGTATTTCCACTTGCTATTGTACCATTCCCCATTGCTACTGAATAATCCCCAGTTGCTGCTGTACCATTCCCCATTGCTACTGAATAATCCCCAGTTGCTGTATTGTCACTAGACCCAATAGTTGCAGCTCCACCAGAAGCAGTCACAACTGTCAATTTTGCTGTAGGTTCTGTTGTTCCTATTCCAACTGAGCCACTCTCAGCTGACCCTGTTACAAATAATATCGGGCTTGTACCGCCAAAGCCGACCATTAGGGAATCGGCAATGTTATTGTTTAAACGATTCTCAGTCTCTATTCCCCTTCCTAATACAATCGAATTATTAGCTTCCGTTGTTAAATATTTTCCTGCTGCAATTGAAGCATTTCCCATTGCGGTCACAACGTCCCCCATTGCCATAGAATGTCGTCCCCCTGCTATTGTCTCCATCCCAATTGCCATGGAAGCTCTTCCTATTGCTGTTGAATCAGCTCCCATTGCTACTGAATAATCTCCAGTTGCTGTATTGTCACTAGACCCAATAGCTGCAGCTCCACCATCATCAGACACAACTGTCAATTTTGCTGTAGGTTCTGTTGTTCCTATTCCCACTCTTCCACTTACAGCCTCACCGCTTACGTATAGGATAGGACTTGTTCCTCCAAATCCTACCATTAATGAATTGGCTTTGTTGTTATTTAGGCGACTCGAATTGCTACTTCCCTTCCCTAAAACTATTGTATTATCCGCTTCTGTTGTCAGCCATTGTCCTGCCGCAACAGAAGAGATTCCTCCTGCTGTTGTATTAAATCCCATTGAGGTAGAAGAATGTCCCCCTGCTATTGTAGTATAGCCCATTGAGGTAGAAGAATATCCATTTGCCGTTGTACCATAACCCATTGCTGTAGAATAGGAATTACTTGCTGTTGTATTAAATCCCATTGAGATGGAATAGGATCCTGAAGCAGTTGTACTCCCTCCTATTCCAAATTTATTTATTCCCGCCTCCGACGTAATCGTACTCCCACTCTTTATCCATCCACCCGCATTCGAATTGCCGGTGTATGCTGTCGTCTGATTTGTCCCATCTGCAAATTTAAGAGTTCCATTTGAGCCTAATATCATTTCAACTGTCCCTGCAACCGTCAATTTAGAGGTCGGTTCTGTTGTTCCTATTCCCACCATTCCATTTACAGCCTCTCCGCTTGCATAAAGTATTGGGCTTGTCCCTCCAAATCCCACCATTAATGAATTGGCCTTGTTATTGTTTAGACGGCTGGTGTTGTCAAATCCCTTTCCTAAAACTATCGTATTATCTGCTTCTGCCGTTAAAAACTGTCCTGCAGCAACTGAAGATATTCCAATTGCCGTTGTATTATATCCCATCGCCGTAGAAAAGTTTCCGCTTGTTGTTGTGCCAATTCCTATTGCTACAGAAGCAAGCCCTCCCGCCGTTGCGCCATACCCCATTGCTGTAGAATAAGTCCCGCTTGCTATTGAATAAAATCCCATTGCTGTGGAATAATTTCCGCTCGCTGTTGTATTATTTCCTACTGCAAATGAATTAGTTCCTATTGTATCCCATTGAGCTCCATCAACGGTTCCCGACCTAAACGCCCCCTTTGCCGGTATCCACATAAGCCTTGTCCCGGCTCCGGTCACAGGAGTATCCCCTTTTGTCCCCTGCGACAATATTCCGCCTGCAACTTCAAACGAGGCTACTGGCTCAGCTGTTCCTATTCCAATATTTGTTCCATTATCATAAATCGTCGAAGTTCCTAATGCACTAGCTCCAGTAAACTTTGAAACATAATTTGTTGTCCCGCTCCCTGTAAGAGTTCCACTAGGTGATGAGGATGAGACCTCTATTGTCTGCCCGCTCTGCGTTAAAGTAATATTATTCCCTGAAGTTAAATAAATGCGACCCGTAATCGCCGTACTTCCACTCGAAGAGAGTCCCGTCACAATATTACTCATAGTCGACCCATCGCCATAATACTTCGCGCCCGATTCTAATGTTAGATGCCCTGTCATAGTATCTCCAGTTTTATTCACAGGAACATATGTAGCTTTGCTTGTTAAATCAATTGTTCCGTTTGCTATTTTGGCATTTATCACAGCAAGATTATCTATTTTGTCAGAAGTAACTGCGCTGTTTGCAATCTTTCCCGCTGATATTCCTAAATTTATAACCTCCAAAGAATTTTCACCTGTAAAACCGATAGTTTGATAATCAACCTCAAAACTTCCAGTCACACTCTCAATAGTAGCCCATTGAAGAGTCGTCCCAGTATACCGCAAATAATATCCTCCAATCGGATTCCCTGCAGCTATTTTTGGCGCCGTAACTGCCAAGTTGGCTATTTTGTCTGTTGCTATACCGGAATTTTTTACTTCCAATGATCCTGATACATCCAAATCTATCGTAGAATTATCGTACCTTACTTCCAATGTCCCCACTCCTGTTACAGGACCACCAAATAAACCTGCTCCACTGCTAACTGATGTAACAGTACCGCCAGTTGATTCCGCACTTATTGTTATTATCCCTGTTCCGTCTGCTTCTGTTGAAGATATACTTATATTATTCCCAGCTACTATCTGTTTCACAAAATTATCATTCGCAACTTTCGCTCTCGTTATCCCCAAAGCTTTTACTTCCAATGACCCTGTCCCATCCAAATCTATTGTAGAATTATCGTACTTAACCTCCAACGTCCCTGAGCTTGTAACTGGCCCACCGGTTAATCCCGCACCACTGTTTACCCTTGTTAACGTCCCGCTGTTTACTTCTGCTGTTATTGTTATTATCCCTGTTCCGTCTGCTTCTGTTGAAGATATACTTATATTATTCCCAGCTACTATCTGTTTCACAAAATTATCATTCGCAACTTTGGCTCTCGTTATCCCCAAAGCTTTTACTTCCAACGACCCTGTACCATCCAAATCTATTGTTGAATTATCGTACTTAACCTCCAACGTCCCTGAACTTGTAACTGGCCCGCCGGTTAATCCCGCACCACTGTTTACCCTTGTTAATGTTCCGCTGTTTACTTCTGCTGTTATTGTTATTATCCCTGTTCCGTTTGCTTCTGTTGAAGATATACTTATATTATTCCCAGCTACTATCTGTTTCACAAAATTACCGCTTGCGGCCTTGGTATTTGTTATTGTTCCGTCTGATATCTTCGCATTTGAAACTGATCCGTCTGCTATACTCGCTTCAAGTATTGATCCATCTACTACACTTTCCGCTGTTGCCGCTCGAAGCGCATATCCTACGCTTAATACCTGCGTTAAAGGAGACATTGTCTCATAGTTTGTTGAATCTGACGGAGTTGCAACCTCTACCTTTATATATCTCGTATCATTTGAAAACACTGACGGAGTTAATGCAGTCGTCTCTCCCAACATTACTGAAAAAATACCGCTGGCAACAGATACTGAATCATGGCTTTCAGGTCCCCAGACAACAGAGTTTCCGGCGCTATCTGACGTTATTGAAAATCGCATATTATATGAACCTGTCAATGCTGACCCTGAACTGTTTTTTAATATCCCCTGGTAACTGATTTTTGTCGGAACCGAAGAAAAAACAACTGAAACCATAAACAATAGAAATAACATACTAAAATAAAACTTTTTCATTAATCAAGCCCTCCTAATTTTATTTCTAAACATGAGCCGGCATACGAACATGAGCCTTTAATTCACGATTTATTTCTTTTACAACCATTCTTGTATCTTCAACTTTAGTATCAACAGCCTTTATCATTTCTTTTACATCACTAATTTTTTTATCTAAAACAGAATGCCCTTCCAATACTAATTTTATATCGCCTTTCATTTCTTCCAACAATATTTCAAAATGTTCTTTTTTCAGTTTTTCCTTCATATATATTTCAATTTCCCCCACAAAAATTTATTTACCATTCAATAATATATCGATTCTATCCTTTATCTCCTTAATCCTTGATATAATCCACGCACTTTCAGCTCTCGTCAATTCTTTATTCGGTTCAAAATTATTTTCTATTTTATTGTGTTCTACAAAACCCAAGTATCCCGCTTTTTGCGCAGCCACTATATAATCATAAGCCCAGTGGGTATCACTTAAATCATTATAAAAAGAACTACTCTCCATACTTACTAAACTTACTTTATCCAATGGGAGATTCGCAAATCTTGTTATTATTATTACTCCCTCTGCTCGGCTTATATTGCTCTTTGGCATAAATGTCCCATCAGGATAACCTGTAACTATTTTTGCTTCGGTCGCCCCCTCTATATATTTTGACGCCCAATGTTCAACTTCGACATCTGTGTATGTCGGTTTTTCAACTATTTTTTCAATTCCCCGTGTCTTTAAGAGCATTGTTGTAAGCTCCGCCCTTGTTATTGTCCCCTCAGGCTTAAATGTCCCGTCCGGATACCCTGTTATTATTCCAAGTGTGGCTAACTCCTCTATTTCATTCTTCGCCCAATAACCGATCGGAACATCACTAAACGTTTTCATATTTACTTTTACTCTTACCGGTTTGGGAACAGGTTTTTCTTCCTTTACAGGAGAGTAGCCAAAAGAAAAATAGTGCGATATCCCGCTTGAGATATCAACGTATGGATGATAAGCATAATCAAAGTTGAAATTTACAAGATTTAATGTCAAACCCAATGTAGGATTATTCGCAAGATAACTGCTACCGCTTATTGTCTGATCTACGCCTCCTCTTAGCGTAAAATAATTATTTAATATATATTCAACTCCAAAATGGAAGGGTGAAGGAATTCTTCTTGTGGGAGAAAAATCAATATCCGTTGAAAGTGAAAGTTTATTATTTAAAAACCTTGCCGCGACTCCAAATTTTGCGACAAGTGGCATGGAATCTTGCGCCCCTGTCTTCCATACCAGCCTGGTTGGAAGAAGATTTTGCAGGTTTGCGCCTACACTAAGCCACTCTTTCAATTTATACTTTATCCCAAAATCCAAATCTATGCCCGAGCCAGCATTTGTTTCTGATCCGCTAAATCCTTTATTATAAATTTTAAAATTCGTACCCCAAGATAAATTCTTTATAACTCCCGCTTCCACCCCATAAGAGAGAAACATTAACCTGTCATAATAATCAAAGTATGCTATTCCTTCTGATGTAGGAGACGGAATATTTGATACTCCCGTATAAATAAGCCCTATGCCAACATTTCCTCCCCTAAATGGCATCGTTCCACTCAAAAGGGTATATGGTAAATCTCCTTCAAGCAAATTTACATACATACTTGTAATCTGCCATTTTTTTAATTCCGATAAGCCTGCCGGATTTATAAAAGGTGAATTCCCATCATTTGATACTGCGACAAAAGCTTTCCCCATCCCCATAGGGCGCGCCCCACTCCCTATCTTCATTAGATCTTCCGTAGGAGCAATATCAGCAAGAGATTTTACACTCAAAAAAACAAGCGCAATAAATAAAGATAAAAGAATTCTTTTTACTTCGATGTGTATATTCCTCTTATTTCTTTCTCTTTTTATTTTTCTATCTTTTATCATTGGTTACCTCGATACCGCAATCTTTCCTTTTACCAAAACAGCTCCGCTATTCCTGTTTATAACTCTCAAGAAATAGACTCCGTTCGCGGACATCTCTTCAAACGCGTTAATCCCTCTCCATATCACACTATTATCGCCTGCTTTTCCTCCGTTTACTCCCGCCCCGAAATCTTGCCTGTACACAAGTTCATAAGATATATTAAATATCAAAAGAGAGGTCGCAGTATCTTGCGAAAGTTTGTATACAATCGTCGTACTCTCTCTCTCCGGGTTAAATGGATTTGGATAGTTTACCCCTTGAGATAGTGTCGCCCATGTCTTTATTTCAAACGCGCTCGGGAGTGTACCTGTTTGGCCTAAAGAATTTTCAACTATCAGGTTCCATGTTCCCGTTGTTTTCCCTGTCAAATCAAAGGTGCAGGTTATCTTTGAAGAACTTTCAGCGCTAACATTTGTCGCCTCTATTGTCTCTCCGTTTAAAGAAAGCTTAACTGTTGAGCCAGTATCAAATCCCGCCCCTGTTATATCTCTTATGTTTATGGGGCCTGTATTATACCCTGAACTTGGCGTAACTGAGGTTATAAGCACCGCAAGAGATGTAGCGTTTGCGTATACAAAACCCGTGTTTAATAAATATGTTGAGCTTTCCGTGCTTATTTGAGATGACAATCCAAATGAATTTAAAAGCGAATAGCTGCCTGATGTCGAATCTCCGCCGCCAATAAAAACATTTTCAGTCGGCACATCATAACTGCTGCTTGTTGCCGCAAATGCAAAAGAAGAGATAAGTAATACCCCTGCAAAAAAAAATAAAAGAATTATAAATTTATATTTATTCATAAACACACAAGATTAAACATGCACCGGCACACGAACATTACTGAGTTCTAAACAAATTATATACATATTTTTTAAAAAAACAACCCTAACTTTTCACAATACATTTAGTGGGGCATTTCTCAATCGCGATATCACAAGATATGTCTAATTTTGAATAATCCATCATGGCAAGATTGTCTTCAACTTTAAAAACTTCGGGGACTTGCTTTTCGCAAATCTTGCAGGCTATGCAGCCCACAGGACAAATTTTCCTGACATCGGCTCCCTTATCATGCGAAGAACAAGCTACATAAACTTTTGCAGCATAAAGCCTTAAAGAAATAATGCTTCTTGGGCACGCACTAACACACTTTCCACAAGCTGTACATTTTTCAGGATCAACTACAGGTAGGCCGTCTTTCATTGCTATAGCATCAAAAGGACATACACAAAAACAATCACCATATCCCAAACAACCATAACGGCAGAATAATCCGCCACCATCAACTATGTTGGAGGCAGAACAGGTTTTAACTCCAAAATATTCCGCTTTCTTTTTTCTTTGGGAACTTTTTGCTCCGCAATGAATCGTTGCAATTTTTTTGTGGATATCTTCCCCCTCAACCCCCATAATATGCGCTATTTTTTGCGCCACTTCATGCCCTCCCACAGTACACCCGCTAACGGCAACTTCGCCCTTGATAAGCTTTTCCGCAAAATCATGGCAACCGGCGCTTCCGCAAGCTCCGCAGTTGGCTCCCGGAAGGATTGCCATTATTGTGCTAACTCTTAAGTCTTCTTCTACATGAAATTTTTGCGCAGCAAGGCCAAGCAATGCCGCAAAGACAAAACCCAGTATTCCAAGTATTAATGTTGCAAGTATTATTAACATAATTTATAACCCAAAAAGCCCCGTAAATCCCAAAAAGGCAAGCGACATAAGCGCCGCTGTTATAAAAGCAATCGGATAACCTTGAAACCATTTTGGAATTTTTGCCAGAACCATCCTGTCTCTAATATAAGCAAAAAGTATAATTGCCAAAGAATATCCCGCCGATACCCCCAAAGAATAAACCATCCCCTGCACAAAATTAAACCTATAATCAATAGCCAAAAAAGCCACTGCCAATATAGCGCAGTTTGTTGTAATAAGAGGAAGATAAATCCCCATTGCGCGATAAAGGTTTGGAATAACTTTTTTTAGATACAATTCTTCAAGCTGGACAAGAGAAGCAATTGTCAATATAAAGGTCGCTGTCCTTAAAAACTCAAGATGAAAAGGGGTCAGGACAAAATGATAAATAACCCATGAAATCGCAGAAGAGATAGTCATTACAAAAACAACGGCAAAACTCATGCCGATTGATGTATCGATTTTTGTCGAAACTCCAAAAAAGGAACACAATGCTATAAACCTTATAAGCAATATATTATTGATTAAAAATGCCGCAAAAAATATACCGAACAATTCCATAAATAAAGCTCCTCTTCAACTAGAAACCTTGATCCCTCGAAACCTTGAAACCTTTTTTCATTGCACCTTCTTTTCCATTTTATTTAAAAATGCCATCAAAAACCCGATTGTTATAAAAGCGCCAGGAGGCAAAACCATTATGGTGGCCGCGAACGCTGGATTATAAAGCGTTACGCCTAAAATTGAGCCTGCCCCCAGAAATTCCCTCACAACAGCAATACTTCCCAAAGCAAGCGCAAATCCCAGGCTCATTCCAATGCCATCAAGTGCGGAATTTAAAACGGGATTTTTGTAGGCAAAAGCTTCGGCGCGCCCCAAAATGATGCAATTCACGACAATAAGCGGAATAAAAACACCAAGAGCATGGTGAAGATCGGGAGTAAAAGCCTGCATTATATAATCTGCTATGGTAACAAAAGTTGAAATTATTATAATGAAAATCGGTATTCGTATTTCATCAGGAACAATTTTACGTAAAAGGGCAACCACAATATTTGAACATATGATGACAAATGCGGTCGCCGCGCTCATCCCCAAAGCGTTTATTACCGTATTTGACACGGCAAGCGTGGGACAAAGCCCTATCATCAGCCGCAAAACAGGATTTTCTTTAATTAAACCTTGATTAAAGTCTTTCCAAAGCGTCATTGTTTCACCTTTTTATTTTTTTCAAAATCATTTAGTGCTTCACGAACTCCACGGCAAACAGCCCTGCTTGATATTGTGGCTCCGGTAATCGCATCGATATCTTTTTTTGCTTCTATTTGATCTCCTGCCATCTTTCCCAAAAATTGATCCAAAAAAGATTTTTTTGTAGTATTTGTTCCGAGTCCGGGCGTTTCATTTTGGCTTACAATTTTAATGCCGCTGACTTTAGCATTTGAATCAATACCGACAAGCATATTTATATTGCTACTGTACCCTCGAGGGGATGCAAAAAAAACAGTTCCAACAATATCTTTTCCTGAAAGGCCTTGATACGCCTCTTTGCTTCCAATTTTAATAACATTAAAAGATTTAGCATCAGGCAACACGGAAGTTAAAGAATTCTCAAAAGCTTTTTTTCCGTTTAACTCGATTTTAGGCTGTGTGAAAATATAAACATAAGCCAAAGCACCTGCTGAAACGATGCAAAAAATCATAAGTACAAACCCTAGCTTTAAAATTTTACCCATAAACCCTAATACAACCTCTCTTTATCTGATAAATTATTTAATCATTTTTATATTTCCCTCTCCCTCTGGGAGAGGGTTAATGCCTGTCAACCCTCAAATCACCCGTGATCGGGTGAGGGCTCCAAATAATCTCGGTCTCGCATATTTGTCTATCACCGGCGTTAAAATATTCATAAGCAATATTGAATAATTTACCCCTTCTGGAAACCCGCCGTAAAACCTTATAAGAACTGTCATTATGCCGCAACCCAAACCAAAAATAAATCTCCCTTTCGTTGTAACAGGAGTTGTAACATAATCGGTCGCCATAAAAAAGGCTCCAAGCATAAGCCCCCCTGCCATAATATGAAAAACAGGATCTTTTCCCAACAGAAAAGAGAGGATAAAAACTGTTCCGATATAAGCGACAGGCGCCGGCCAATCAATAATTTTTTTATAAAAAAGGATTCCCGATCCTATTAAAATCGCTAAAACAGAGGTCTCTCCAAGACACCCTCCGCGATTTCCCAAAAAGAGATCAAGATATCCCGGAACAGCTTCCCCTATTTTTGAAAGATACAAAGGAGTAGGCCCCGTTATGGCAGAAAAAGGTTTGAGCCACATTGTCATGGCAACAGGCCAAGAAGCAACCAAAAAAGCCCTGGCAGCAAGGGCAGGATTAAAGATGTTAAACCCAAGTCCTCCAAAAAGACCTTTTGCTATAACAATAGCAAAAAAAGATCCAATCGCGGCTATCCATAATGGCAATCCTGATGGAAGTATTAACGCTAAGAGAAGGCCTGTAACAACAGCGCTTCCATCCGGAACTGTAATAGGCCTTTTTGAAACAAATTGAAAAAAAACTTCAGAAATAACCGCTATTAAAGTGGTAAATATAATAAGGATGAGAGCCGAAATACCAAAAAAGTAAACTGCCGTTGCCGAAGGAAAAAGAAGGGCAAATGCAACCCACCACATAATGCTTTTGGCATCATCTTTTGCCCGTATGTGCGGACCGGTTGATATTTCAAAATTCATTTACAAACTGCCTTTCTTGTCTGTAATTCCCTTTTGCCAAGCTTAAAATATTGAACCAGATAAATGCGGCTTGGACAGACATAACTACAACAGCCACATTCGATGCAATCCTTAACATTATACTCTTCTACTCTTTCCCAATCTTTTAATTTGATATAGTCGGCAATAAAATTTGGCATGAGCCCGGTTGGGCACACTTTAATACATCTTCCGCATCTTATGCAATCCCCCTCGGAAAAAGCCTTTGCGTCTTTTTTGTTTAGCACAAGAATACAGCTTGTCCCTTTTACAACAGGAACATCAAGAGAAGAAACAGGAAGTCCCGTCATAGGCCCTCCCATTATAATTTTTGCCGCATCATCTGTTAATCCGCCGCACTGGTCGATAACATCTTTAAAAGTAGTCCCTATTCTAACGTATAAATTTTTAGGCTCTCTAATTCCGGAGCCCGTAACGGTTACCGCGCGGCTGATTAAAGGCTTTCCAAGTTTTATGGCTTCCGTAATTGCAATACAAGTCCCGACATTATTCACAATAACACCAACATCCATGGGGAGTCCACCAGATGGAACTTCTCGCTCAAGGATTGCCTTGATGAGCATTTTTTCTCCGCCTTGGGGGTACTTTGTATCTAAAATACTAATTTCCAATCCTTCGACAAGCTCAGGACAAGTTTTCCAATTACTAATTACTGCTTTCAGTTTTTCAATAGCATTAAGTTTATTCTTTTCAACACCAATTATAATTTTCGAAGCGCCGACAGCTTTGGCAACAGCTTGCGCGCCAAAAATCATATCTTCTGTTCTTTCAAGCATTAAGCGATGGTCGATTGTAATAAAAGGCTCACATTCACAGCCATTGACAATGACAGTATCTATCTTTTTGTCTTTTGGAGGAGATAATTTGACATGAGTTGGAAAAGTAGCTCCGCCAAGCCCAACAATCCCAGCCTCTTTAACGATTTTGCGGATATCATCAGGAGTTAAATTTTCAAGATTTTGCGACCCGTGTTCCGTGCTCTGTGTTCTGTGCTCTGTGTTCTCTCTACTTTCTGCTCTCAGCTCACTGCTTTCTATTGTGATTGACGCCGCATCAAATCCACAAGCATTTGGTTGCCATTCAATCTTTGTAACTTTTCCGGAAATGGATGCATGGACGGGAGCAAAAACAAACTTGGAGGAATCCCCTATTTTCTGGCCCTCTTTAACTTCGTCTCCTACTTTAACAATAGGATCGCAAGGGCAACCGAGACTTTGTTGAAGTGGGATAATAACATGATTAGGAATTATTGCTTCCTGTAGATTTTTTTCTTCCGTCTTTTTTTTATTGTGTTTAACGCGTATCCCGCGGGAAAAAGTTTTCATGGATTTTTTGCTTTCATCAACTTTGAATAAACAGTTTCCGGCGCAATATCCAAGCCATTAGGCCAACATATTGTGCCTATATCTTTGTTTACATAAATTTTTTTAAAATATCCAACATCTTTTAAAGAAGAAAAAAAACCGTCCCTATGCAAGTACTCTTTAAAGTCAACAATTCCTTTTTCTCCAGTTTCAAAAGTTACTTCGACATTAAAATTATCAACATATTTAGCATCAATTATATCAAAGAATCGACTTATTTCCGGCATATTTAAATTTTATCATAAACAATAGATACTATTCAATACAAAAACTATTGCCCTGTAACAACGATATTCTTAACGCCTGTCGATTCTTGTAGAAGCTTTTTTGCGTGTTGTCGTAGGGCTGATTCATCAACTGTGACAAAAGAACAAAAACACTTTGCCAGAATCTCTTCAAATTCAGGAGTATATTCATATCCAACAGATAAAAAAGCTAGGCTTACAGGTTGTGTTAGTTCTTTGAAAGCTCCTATAAGTTTCCCAGCTTCTGTTTTATCAGTAACAAGTTCTTTAATAAAATTATTTATCAAGTTTTGTTCGCCGATTGTAATTTCCTCTTTTCTATAAGCTCTAAACAATATATTAGCTATATAAGCAAAAGGGGCAGCTCCATAGGCAACAACAGTTAAATTGCTTTGATATTCGGTCATATCAGGAGTGGCTTTTTTGTCAAAAGTAGCAAGGCTGGCAAAGCACAATATATAATTATTCGCAAATTTCGCAATCGAAGTATTAATATCCTCATTCCCCACTTGGGCTTGTCTTGTAAAAAGAGTTTTAAGAACATCAAGAGGTAAAATTCCTTTTTGATAGCTAGTAATATCATATCTATAATCTGCAAGGGCTTTTCCTAACTCAATAAACCTAAAATTACAAGCGCTTCTATTTACAACAACACCCCATGTGCCATTATCTGACTTCTTGGCAAATCCTACTCCTTCTTTAATAGGACTTCTATCCATCCGATCTCTTATTTTCACCTTCATAGAAAACCCTGAATGTCCAAAAAAATTGACCTTGGCAACCCTTAATTGTCTATAAGCTACAATATAAGGAATTCCATCTTCTGCAGTACAAACTTCAACTTCAAATCCTCTGGGGATAAAAAAATCTCTATTTAGTCTCTCCAGCGAATCCATCATATTCTTCTTTTGCCAAACAAGAGCCCCAGTACTTTTATTATCTTGTCGAGCCAAAAGGGCTAAATTGGAAAAAGCATTCAAAAAGATTTTAAAGTCTTTTAAAGAAATGCCTGTGTTCTCATTTGTTCTCACGCTCATCTCATTGTTTAAAACTTTTAAGGCCTCAAGAATAGCATCTGAACTAGCGCCACTATTTATAATATCTTGGATCATCTGTTGATTCACAAATAACACTAAAGATAATAGTTCAAACTCACGAGGAAACAATCTCATATGAAAATCAAGCGCCAGTTTCTCAGAATCATTAAGACCAAAAGATAACCTATCAAAAATTTGAGCATGATAATCACTTTTATAATCAGTACTTCTTAATAAAGTGTCAAAAATAGCCTCAATATAAGCTCCTCCGTCAACATCCCCTTTTGTCATCATCAGATTGCTAAAACCCTGATCCTCCATCTGCTTTAAATACAAGGCTAATTCAGGAGGAATTTCTATATAATCGGAGATAGAAAACGAAGTAATTTCCCCCGTTTTTTTCATAAGAAGGGGAAAAGAGTTAAGACTGTTTTCAGGGTCGAAGGGAAAAGAACCGTTATCGCTTCTTACGAAGGTAAAAAACTTATAATCTCCTTCTTCTAGTGCAACAATATAATATTTTACTCTTGGTTTTTCAGATGGGATTGTGTAAAGATCGGAAATTAATCCGCTATTGCAATATGGATAATCAAACATATTCCCGCCATTCACCGCTAGAAACGCCTCTAATGATTCTATATATCCATTATTTGGAACCGCCTCTTCTCTAAATTCAGGTCCCGCATTTGAAGATGGAATCGCAACAGCATTTTTCCCTGCCTTTTTATCTCCTGATTCATACAAATCTTTAAGAATTGCTTGTTGTTCTTCAGGTTTTTTACTTTTTAAAACACAAAAAAGATATCTCTCCGCCTCCGCCGTAAGCTCGAGCCTTGCAAGCTTTTTCCCATCTTTTGCAACTTTAACGGATTTGCCATCAATTAAAACTTCATCTTCCGATTCAAACCACATTCCGGCATTTGTCTCTTGTGTAGAGGCCAGGGCATAAGTGCCGTCGAGAAGCTTTACAACATACATCTCGACACAATAAAATTCGTCACTTGACTTTAAATCATTAATATTTTTAGAAGCCTTTATTGAAGGAACAGAAGACCTCGGCCCTTGACATCCTGAAATTCCCATTTTTAAAACCTCTCTTAATTATTTATTTTTACTTCTCGAAAAAAATAGAGAGGAAATTTCAGGAAAGATCAAAAAATTATTTAATTACCGAAATCTTCCCTCCTGTAACAACTATTCCATCCTGAATAATTTTATACAGATAAACCCCTTCTGCCAAAGTATTCCCCCACGAATCTTTACCGTCAAATTCAACGTTATTTCCTTGTTTTTGCGCGCCATTTTGACCCGCGATAAAAGTCTTTTTCCATACAATATTGCCCACAAGATTGATAATAAAAATGGTAGTATCTTTTTCATCAGAAAGCCAATAATAAATTCTGGCACTACCATTGTTTGGATTATAAGGATTCGGACCAAAAATAGATGAACTGGAAACTACCGCCCCCATCGCAGCAAAAGGGGTAAAATGTGTAGTTGTAAAAACTAAAGAAGTTGTATTAAATTCAACTATTTTAATTCCGCTCTGACTCCATCCACTCCCCGTCCAATAATAAACCCTGACAGGGTCATTGAGTATGCGATCTAAAGGAATAGTCACAATAACAGGAACTTCAAACTCATTTATAGAAGAAGTTATGCCAAAAACCTTGCTCAACAAGTCAAAACCTTGAGGTAAATTCCCCGGTTTTTCAGCAAAAATTGAAACAGAAACATTTGCATCCACAGTAGTCGAAGCCGCAGGAATTGTTATGTGCATTCCCGGAATTTTTAAATCGGTCGCTGTAAATTCTTGCGTAGCATGGCTTGTAGAAGGAGAAGGTTGTGTTCCCGCCCCCGTAGAAGTGGTTCCTGTTATAGGAATAAATCCAAAGACTAATTTTGCTTTATCTTTTTTTTGAATATCACTTACAGAAACAGCATCAATTAAAACCTCAGAGGTTGCACTCTTTTCCCCTTTATAAAAAACATCAACTCTTACCTCTCGGCTGATTCCAGGGAGAAGAGGAAGGATATATCCATTACCTGTAATATCCTGTGTAATATCAATGCCGCCACTATTCAAATCGTAATATGAAATCACAAAACTACCACTTAAAGAATCACCGTTTATGATTATATTGTCATTAGTATCAGAAGCATTGCTAACCTTAAAATAAAGTGACGCCGTCTCATTTGTTAATACTTCAGTTGCAATAATTTGGCTTAAAGGGACGTTTTCATAAATCCCTTCCCCAACATATCCACCTTCTAACGTCGCGATCATCATGTCCGGCTGATAAACGGAAGGTGGTGGTGGCGGCGGGGGTGGAACTAAAGGAATAAATGTTGTCATTACTTTTACTGAGTCTTTCTTTGTTGGATCATTTGATGATATAAGTGTCGCCGTTATCTCTTGCGTCGCAAGCGTATTCCCCTTGTTTACTATCTCTATTCGCCCTTCTACAGAACCTAATGCTGATAAGTTAATCAGATATCCGCTCCCTCCCACCTGCGATGTTATGTCTCCCACTCCACTCACAGAATCATAATATGTTACGGTATAATTCCCTGCTCCGACTTCTCCTGTAAGTATAAGCGTATCAGCAGCATCTCCCGCATTCAAACTTTTCAACCTGTATACTCCAACTTCATTGCTTGCAAGTGACATTGTCTTTACTTGCAAACTAGGGACATTTTCATAAATCCCTTCCCCAACATATCCACCTTCTAACGTCGCAATCATCATGTCCGGCTGATAAACGGAAGGTGGTGGTGGCGGCGGGGGTGGAACTAAAGGAATAAATGTTGTCTCCATTTTAATAACATCTTTTCTATCAAATTGTTTTAATGAGCTAGCCGTCATATTTACCTCTGCTGTTAAAAGCTCATTTCCTGTATATGCAATTAAAGCTTTTCCTTCATAATATTCCCCTGCCTCCAATGTCCTATCATACCCTCCCGAAGTTGCTATGTCAGGAGTTATATCTATTAAAACCCCTCCGGCTTCAAAAACAAAATAACTTATATTTAAATTATCAATACCAAAGGCACAGGCAAGTTCAATATCATCAACAATATCTCCTCCATTTTTTACCTTAAAATAATAAACAGCAACTTCGTTTGAAGCTAATGTCAAAGTTTTAATTTGTCTCTCCGCAAATGTTCCGCTTTCATAAAAGCCCTCTTCAAAATAATCTGCTCCACCTTCCAATGTTCCTATCATTAAATCAGGTTGATAAACAGGTAATGGGGGCGAAGGTAAAGGAATAAATGTTGTTTTTGATTTTACTGTATCTTTTTTGGTAGGATCATTTGATGAAATAAGCGTCATTGTAATTTCCTGCGTTGCAAGAGTATTCCCCGTATAATTAACCTCAAAGCGGCCTTCAGTAGAACTTAATGCTGTTAAATCAAGTAAATATCCTGACCCCACAACTTGAGCCGTAATATCCCTTCCACTCTCCAAAACAGCGTCATAATAAACAACATTAAAGCTACCATTTACTGATTCCCCCGTGATTATAAATGTATCATTTTCGTTCCCATGATTTAAACTTTTAAATTTATAGACGGCTGTTTCATTGCTCGCAACAGAGGAAGCCACAACTTGGGCGTTTGGAATATTTTCAATAACTCCTTCTCCAACATATCCACCTTCTAATGTCGCAATCATCATGTCCGGCTGATAATATTTTTCAGGGATGGTAATTATCTGTGAAGTACTAAATTCAGAGGTATTGCCAAAAACATCCGTCTGGTTTGCGACCAAACTGTCCTGGGTAGAAAGCGAGCTTTCAAAAATTGCTATCCAATTTCCGTTATTATCGGAAGGCCACTTAAGCAGATATATCTCTCCTTGTCCTTGGTTTGCTTTGAAAATTTCAACAACAGAATTAGGAGCTGATGTCCCAGAAACCGTTAGCAACCCTCCATCTAACAACGCATTATTTATTACAGGGGCAGAAATACCATTATTGCCGTAATTTACCAAGGCTATCCCTTCTCCATAATTTGAAAAGATTGAATTTTGGGAAATTGTATTTTTTTGAGAAAGACCATATCCAGAGCCTGTCATTCCATCCACATTCACACCCGCAGGATAAAAAGAGGAACCGTTGTAAGCAATAATATTTCCTTTTCCTATTTTATTAAATGAAGAGCCTTGCAGTATCTCCACACCATAAACGCCATTTCCCAAATCTAATGTTCCGCCGGCATCCACCCCTATATTATTCCCATAAATCTCGTTACTTCCAGAATTGTAACGGATTTTAATTCCGGAGAACCCGTTTGAAGAAATTACATTTTTGCCATCGGATGTCCCATCACCTATTTTATTATACTTTGAAGCATAAAAGTTTACAGCATGTTGGGCATTGGCAAGAGGAAGGGCTCCGCTCTTGTCAACTCCTATGAAATTGCCAAAAACTTCGCAACTATTTGAAGAGTTTAAATAAACGCCACCAAAACTGTTGCCGGAAATTATGTTACGGCCATTTACAGTTTTATTCCCGATTTTTGTATTGTGCGCAAAGTTTAGGCTCAAACCATAATTTCCATTCGAAAGCTTATTTGCCCCTGCGGGATCAGTCCCTATATAATTCCCCAAAATAATATTCCCTGTTGAAGAAAGCATAAAAATGCCTACATTTTTATTGCCGGAAATAACATTTCCGGATTTTCCATCCATTCCTCCAATTAAGTTATAAAAAGAATTACTTTCCAAAAGAATCCCATAATAATTTGGGTTTGCGGTACTGCCATCAGGAAGCAATCCTATATAGCAATTTTTTATGTTGTTATAATTTCCCCCTTTTATTCCTACGCCAGCTTTTCCTGTCCCATTAAATCCTACTATGGAAAATCCTTCTATTGTGCAATACTGCTTTTTGTTTATTATAAATCCGCTGATATCATTCTTCCCCGCAACAACCTCTATTTTAGGATGGTTGCCTCCACTGCCTGCCTCCCAGGTTTGAGTAGAAGCATCTATATCAATAAAATTGCTCTGTATCTCAAGGGATGAATTTACAACAATTCGAAACCAACCGTCGCTCCCATTTTGAACAAAACCCGGAGATGCGTTTCCTGAAGAGACCCCGACACCAGCCAATTGAATGTTAAATAATATACTACTGCCTTCTTTTGTGGCATTTTTAACAGCCCATGGAAGGGAACCTTCCCTCGTCTCATCAGAAGAACAGTTTAAAACAAAATATGTATTATCGACAACAGCAGGAACAGGCACTTGTGTATAAAAAACATTTAAAAGCCCCACATCCTTTTTGGCATTATCTCCCAAAGAGGATAAAGTCAATCTTATATTGCCATTTGCCGAAACAATATTTTTGTTATATATAACTTCAACCCTAAAATCCTTATATTCATTTGGGGATAAATCAAAATTATATCCTGTCCATGTCACGCTTTCCGTTATGTCATTTCCACCTGTAGCAGTATCATAATATGTTATTGTAAAATCACTTCCCGGATCTTGAGCGTAAATATTTAAAGTATCGCGAAGTGTTCCCGCATTTTTCGCTCTAAAATAGAAAACGCCCTTCTCCCCCATATATAAAGATAAATAAACATCTTGGCTGCTCGGCAAAGTTTCAAATATGCCCTCACCAACATAAACCCCTTCTACCGACGCAACCATCAAATCAGGCCGATAAATAATTTCTCCTAAAGGCACAAAAGTAGTAATTGACGACACAGCATCGCTTTTGGTCGGATCATTCTGCGAAATAGCGCTTATTTTTATCTCTTGGGTGGAAAGCTCCCCCAAGTTAACATGATTTTTTACATATTTTATTTCCAATCTGGCATCAAAAGTCTCGTTTGCAGGCAAAGTAACAGAATATCCCGCACCCACAACACTTGAAGTTATATTCGTCCCGCCCGAAAGGCTGTTGTAATAGGAAACTTCATAGTCGGAAGATAGTGTATCCCCTTTAATAGTAAGAGTATCTGAAACATTTCCCGCATTTTTGAATTTTAAATAATAAACGGCCGTTTCATTTGTTGCTACGGAAAGGGTTTTTATCTGCACAGAAGGCTGTGACTCAATGACCCCTTCTCCAAGATAAACTCCTTCTTTGGTTGCTATCATGGCATCCGGTCCATAAATAATGTTCTGGGATACAACAACTCCGCTTGCAGGAGTAAATTCAGAGGTATTATCATTAATATCTGTTTGAGTCGCGACTATATAATCAGAAGAGGTAAAAACGCCATCAATCAAAATTGAAAAAGATCCGGACACAGAAGCATTTCCGCTACCAAGAAATGTTTTGCCTTGGCTTTGCTCCGCTTTAAAGATTTCTATTAAACTATTGGCTACCGAAGTCCCTTCAACTTTAAGTTTTCCCTGCGGAGCATTGTAATCAACAAGAGAAATGGTTGGAGGGACAATCCCATTATTTGCGCCATTAGAAAGTGAAATTCCTTTTTCTATATTATTATATATGCTGTTTTCACTTATCTTATTATTGGAAATATTAAAATTGGCCGCTGTTATTCCATAAACAGAATTATTGGCAATAACATTCCCCGCACCATTCTCGGAATTTCCAATCTTGTTATATTTAGCATCTGCAAAAAATTCAATCCCATTATTATTAGGAAGAATTAAAGTCCCGCTTAAATCAGTTCCTATATAATTACCAACAATCTCATTATTGCTTCCTAACACCCTGATGCCACTATTTTTGTTGCCTGATATAACATTAGAAAAAAGAGCTGTAGCATCCCCCACAAAACAAGAACCACCATAAACCTCCACCCCATAATTATTTGGAATAGATTGGATTCCTGTCACATCAACACCTATAAAGTTGCCTGATGCTTTATTATTTAAACCGTTTAAACTTATTCCGGGACTGTTGCCGCATATTATATTTTTACCTGCATTTGTCCCATTTCCAACTTTATTATCGTACGAATTAAGCGCAATCCCTTCACTTGTATTTCCTATTAAAGAGGTTCCAAGATAATCGGTTCCTATAAAGTTTCCCAACGCTTCATTTGTTGATGAATCAAAGGTTATCCCGTATCTGTTTCCAGAAATTACATTACGGCCGCCTGTTGTAGCATTTCCTATTTTATTGTTAGAAGAATCAGATAAAATAAGAACTCCATTATAAAAATTCCCCAAACTATTTGTCCCTGCATAATTTGTCCCTATGTAATTTCCCAAGACCTGATTATTAGAGCTGAACCATCTAATATCTATCCCCTGGTCGTCATTTCCTGAAATAATATTTCTTCCAGTAGCTGTTCCGTCTCCTATCCTGTTGTTTGATGAAAAATAGATAAGTATCCCGCCAAGGTTTGGATAAGCTGATTCACCCGACGCGGAAAGACCGATAAAACAATCTTTAATTAAATTGTTGTTTGAGTTGTTTTCAATGTCTATGGCATACCTAAATCCGTTAAGAACCAACCCTTCAACAATACAGTCACTTATTCCATCCAAGAAAAGTCCGCTGTATTCGCCATCAAACCAGTTTGTCCCCTCATGTATGCCTCTGATCTCAATGTTTGGTTTGCCTAGATTGGAAGCAACGCTTGTAGATTGCGATCTGCCATTTATGCTGATCCCGCTACTTCTAATTTGCAGAGGAGCTTTAAGGATAATTCGAAACCATTTTCCCCCGCTACTATCGGAAACAAGTCCGGGATATGCTTCTCCAGTAGAAGAAGAAACTCCATTTACAGAAAGAGCGAGGTTGAATTGAATAATATCTCCCGGCTGATTAGCATTTTGAACAGCCCATGGAAGAGAGCCAACATTTGTAGTTTCAGAAGAACAACTCGTAACTGTATAAACTTGTGCAAAACAAATTGTTTGAACAAAGAAAAATATTAAAAGAGCAAAGAAATAGAGCTTTCTCACATGATAATTATAACACAAAAACACAGTGAAATTTCACATTTTATATCTAAAATACAGTCTTTTTCCCACTATATACTTCTACCAGTTACTTTCTGGTGGGCTTGTTGTATAATAACAGTTTTTGCAATTTGTCATCCTCGCGAAAGCGGGGATCCATCTTATTTTTTTGCGAAATAGATTCCCGTTTTCACGGGAATGACTATTATGCAAGACGTCCTAGATTCCTGAATAACCGATTGAAAAATAATGTGTGGAAAATTCCACGAGTTCAGCATAGGTATGATACGCGTAATCAAATGTAAATCCCTTTATATTTATTCCAACTCCGGTAGCTGTGTTGGTTACAACTTCTCCTCCCGAAGGGGACTGATCAATGCCACCCCTTAAGCTTATAAATTCTATAGGCTTCCATTCACATCCCACATGAAATAAATATGAATCTCTTACTTCAAGATCCACAGCCAGCAGTAAGTTCAACTTTTCGAATTTGTTGGAAAATCCTGCGGTGATACTCATTGGAAGTTCTTCTGCTCCAATATTATTTCCGGGGAGTATGTTTTTTATAGCAAGGCCGACTGTTTCATTCTTCCCAATTTTTGATATTAACCCTAAATCTACATCCAAACCGCTCTTATTCCCTGAACTGAAGCTTGTTCCCCCGCCAGAATATCCTTGATTTATAAATTTTACAGAGGCGCCCATTTTAATATCTCTAAATATTCCCGTATTTATTCTATTAAAAATGTCCACTTTCTCAATATCTGTTGAATAACTTATGTTAAAAACACTATTACCAAAACTTGCCTCATTTCCTGTTGCTTCAGGGGTTCCATTTACAAGAACAGTCTCCTGTATTCCGGACATACCCAATCCGACATATCCAACCGCGACAGTCCCTTCCAGCATATTTTGGCTGAGTCCTACCAATGTATACGGAACTTCCGTTAAAAGGTTTCCATTCATGCTAACTATTTGAAATCCACTTGATTTGGAAAGTCCAGCAGGATTTGTAAACATTGCCGATCCATCATCCGCTATTGCCGTATAAGCCTTTCCCATCCCCAACGACCTCGCCCCCACACCTATTTCTGTAGGATCAATGGCTGTTGCCCCATATACAACACCGACCATTACCGTTAATATAAATATAATTCCTGTAATTAAGAGATCGTATCTGCCTATCTTATTCACTTTTGCCACTCCTTAACCATTAATAAAAAATATACACTCCGATTGTTCATCTCTGAAAAAGTTTCAGAAGGTCTGTCAACTCTTGATTCTACGAATAATCGAGACAAAGAAAAGAAACATCTAAGAATCTGTTGCCTTCTATACTTTATAGTCGAATCATTCCTAATTTTTCTTGTATCAAAATATTAAAAAGAGATGGGGACTGTTGAGAAACATATAATTTCTGCGAGGGTGACATTTCGCAACAGTCCCAATAGGAAGGATTTTCTGTCGTAAAGAAACAATCTCCCCCTCATCGATAATCAACCGACGGGGGGAGATAGTTATACTATTCTCTAAGTCTATTAATAGTCTATCGCAATGCCTCTTTTCTTATTTCAAAAGCATCTTCTAACAATGCCAATCTGCCTTCAATCAAATCATTAGTCAGCGGTTCGTTCTGCCCCTCTCCCTTAAGAGTTTTCAAGAGGAGAATTGCAATTCGAATAGCTTGACCATATTCTATATCCAAAGAGTCCCTTACAAATCTGGTATGTTCTCGTATAAGTTTTACTTCTACCTGGGCTATTCTCTCGGTAAGTTTTGGGTTTAGATCCGGAATATTTTCTGGATCTAAGGCTTGTAATATATCATCAAGACCGGATCGTGATACGTCACTGCTTTTTTTACCTCCTCTTTCTACAGCGCCACGAATGTGATCTTCTTTCTCTTCCATCCCAAGGGCCAATTCTAATAACCTTAATTTACCTTGTACCTCAAAAATATCTTTTTTTTCTACTAAATTCTCAAAGGGACTCATAGCCCTTAAAGAGCTGGAAAGATCTTTGCATGCAGCAATCTTGCATTTTGATCTAGGAGTTCCCATTAGAGCATATTGCCTCTGTTGAGTTGAAATTTCCACTTGAATTTTTGCAAATCTCTTAGAAAGTTCAGCGGTTTCTCTTGCACCTCCCCCAAAACCACCAGCAGCAACACTAAGTCTTTTTTCAATCAAACCATAACCTCTTAACCCTCGCGCTCCTACTATAGCACCAATATTAACCTTTCCTGTAAAACCCATTGTTTTTTCCTCCTTATTTTTTCTGTTTTTCTAAAAAACCTCCTATGTATATATCGTCTTTTCTTTTTTAAAATTTCACCCCGATGATTCAGATTTTGCACGTTGGGACTGTTGAGAAATGGTCATTCCCGTGAAAACGGGAATCTATTTCTCAGAAAACAACCCCGATTATAATAATCGGGGTTAAGATGGATCCCCGCTTTCGCGGGGATGACAAATTGCAAAAACTGCTATTATGCAACAAGCCCACGTTGGGACTGTTGCATAATACTCCCCCAGACTGAAGTCTGGGAGAATTGTCTTTTAACCCCGGTTATGATAATAGGGGTTCATGTAATGTGGGATGATTATTTTGCAACACTCCAAAGAGGGAAAGTGAGAAAAGGGATGAAAAAAATCAGATCCTGACTTTCTCCTAGCAAAAAGCATTTTTCAATAATTATTGTCATTAAGCCAAAAAAACGCTGTGCAATAAAAATTTTGTGATACATAAAATAATGACTTTGTGAATTTTCCATCCTGGATTTCTCTGCCCTCACCCAATCTTGAAATAGTTTGAGAACTGGTAGGCATTTCACCCTCTCCCAGAGGGAGAGGG
>Ga0208953_1000339_pt1 | contig 44185 bp, 31 predicted proteins | sample RifOxyB2_FD_184033 | JGI IMG/M metagenome (GOLD analysis project Ga0208953, IMG submission 184033) | Groundwater microbial communities from Rifle, Colorado - Rifle Oxygen_injection B2 (SPAdes) | ecosystem: Environmental > Aquatic > Deep subsurface > Groundwater | place: USA: Rifle, Colorado...
CATAAAAACACGGCCACGCCCAAAGGATGAGACACTTCGTAAAGCAGAGCCAACACTTCCTTCTAACAGTGTAGAACTTTCAGGTAGAGAGGTTATAGTAATGCTTGGATTTAATCTGTTTTCAGAAAGTCTTGCCCATCTTCCTTTGGAAGGAAAGTGAGTACATATATCCATACTCTTAGACACATCGTTCATATATCCCAAATCATGGTATAACATGAAAGCAAAAGCAGCGCTTGTTACAGAAGTCAATGCTGTCGCAATAGAAAAGCCAGAAAAGATCGGACAGGCCAGTCCTAATAAACATACTCCTGCCCAAGGTATTAAAGCAGTTCTTGAAATAGTGATTAAACCTCTGAGCATAAGAGGCTTTTCATTTTGCCTTATGCTAATACCTTGAGCTTGGTGGCTTGGAGAATCTTTTGGTATATGTGAATAAGATGGCAATCCAAAAGAAGGAAAATTCGAGCTCCTTTTCAATCTTCTATTAGTACCAAATGCAAATATCATTTATCCTACTGCTCCCAGTTGTTAGTTGTTCTATACTACAAATCAATGTGACTTTGGGCTTTGGGTTTGACAGGCAACTTAGTAGTTGAAACATTATCTATAATTAATTCATGTTTTATATCCCCATTTGTTTCTTTAGAAACAATAATACTATTTTCTATAATTGAACCACTTGAAACAACACCTCTAAAATCAGACCATAAATCTGCATTTCCCAAAAAGATAGAGCCAGAAACTTGGATATTTTGGCCAAAAGAAAAGTTATCCCCAATTACGACATAAGGAGATATAATTGTCCCTTTTCCAAAATTACAATCTGCACCTATAAGAGATGGCCCAACTATTCTTGCTCCCTTTAAGTCTGCAATAAATCCCTTATCTATAAAAACACCTCTAGGAATAAAATCAGTTTTTCCATCTAAAATATCCCATTGTGTTTGCAAATAAGAGCCAAGTTCCCCAAAGTCTCTCCAATAACCATTGTGCTTAAAGACATAAAATGAGTATTCAGGGTTTTGAGAAATAAACCATTGAAAAAATGGAGGGATCGTGGATATCTCTGCCCTAACATCAACCGGCAATTGTGAAAAAATAACAGAATCAAAAATATAAATAGAAGAATTATTCAAATTACTTGGAGAATTCGGATTCTTTTGCCAAAATTTTAGAACCTGACCATTAACATCTATTTGAACTGTGCCAAATCGGTAAACTTCAGAAATTGGAACTTCATTCACAACCATTGTTAAAATTTTTGCATCAGGCCTTTGGATTTTTTTCTCAAAATGGAACATTAAGGCATCTTCTATTTTTAAGTCAGTTACAATATCTGAACTTAACACAACAAATCTGCCACTAAAACCTTGAGCAATTTTTTCCATTGCTATATTTGTTATAGCAAGCATATCTCCGGATTGAGTAATTCCAACATCATCTTTAAAATCAATATCGGCGCCAAAGCTTTCTCCATATTTCAAAAATCTTTTGATTTTATCTCCCATAAAAGAAGTAGCAATAGAAATATCTTTTATCCCCTCACGTACCAACTTACGAACCAAATATTCAATTGCTGGAACATTTCCTAAAGGTAAAAGCCCTTTTGGAACTGCTCTTGGATTTACTCGTGGATCAGTTAATGGATGAAGCCTTTGTCCTAACCCCCCAGATAAGATTATTGCTCTCACGGATTTTTCAGCATACATAGCCCTAAAAACTCACCTCAATACCTGCCCCACCTCTACCTTGCATATATTCTTTAGTATATAAATAACTTCCCTGGAAACTCAGTCTAACAGAGTTACTTACTTTAAGATTTAAATTTAAGCCTAAATAAATGGGAAGTTGCCCTTGTTCAAGAAGGCTAAAAGGAATTCTAATAAATCCAACTAATCCAGATGCCGCTCCTATTTGAAAATATTTTCCCAATTCCGCATAAAAACCTTTACTATTTTCTATATGGTTACTGTAGCTATTAAAATAAGGAAAATATTCATATCCTGAGCCAAGGTTAAAACCATTATATGTCACGCCCAATTGCCCATCTCCATAAATTCCAACACCTCGGTTAGAACCCAGATACCCTTTAGTGTAAATCAAAGAATATCTTGTGTATCCATTCAGTTTAAACAAAGGTAAAGGGTTAAGAGCTGAACTCTCTGGATCTCCAGGACTAATAGATAGTTCAGCCCCGGTTTCATATTCAAGAACATCTAATACTCCACCATCACGACGAACAAATCCAATAGTTCCCGATATTTTACCTTTGTTGAAGCATTTTAATGATAATTGAATTCTGTTATGCTCTCCAAGAGATTGCCGATAAAGAGCCTCTTGGAGCACATCAAAATGCAAAGCATTATCGCCTGCAAGTTCTGCTCTGTAAGAAAGACTGTTTGTATTAAGCTGCTCAAATTTACCCATAAAATTAGTAATTGTTCGTAAAGCAGCTTCATTATTTTTGAATTTTTCTTTTAGTTCACCACATTTTGACATCGCTTTATACGTTTTTCCTTGTTTCACTAATTCTAATACTTGTTGTAATTGGTTATCTATATATTGATCGTCATTTAATGGTACAGAACTACTTTGATTATTTATTATCAATTTTATTTCGCCCATTTCTCTCTCCTTTTGTAATTTACTTTATTTATCAAACATCGGGCTCGCACACATAACAACATCTAATATCTTGACTATTTTATTAGTAGTTATTTTTTTGCAATTGCAATAGCTATAGGAGTTATACATTTTTCCTCATCAGGCAAGTTAATACTTGCTTGATTTACAGTAAACCCACATTTCTTTATCATATTAATCCAAACCTCAAAAGGTCTCGGATAAATCCTGACCAAATGCATCCTTGTTCCATCAAGTGCGCGCTTATTCAGGACTTCTGCAACTGCATAAGCAGTAAATCTGTCTTTTAAAGATAAATCATAAAAATCACTTAATAATCCTGAGTTTTGAGAGATATTAAAAGTATCTTTATAATAACTGTCTTCAAATAAGATTAATGTTCCTGCAGGTCTTAATATTCGATAAGCCTCTTTTAAAATTGCATTTTGTCTATAATACTCTATGTGATGCAAAACAAAAAACAGTGTTGTTAAATCAGCTGATTTACTTCGTAACTCAATTTTTGTTGGATCTGATTGAAAACTGAACAGTAATTGCGGTTCTTGTTGTAAAGGGAAGGAAGTATCAGAATCAACATCAGTTCCAATTACCCTACATAATGGGTTTGCATCTATAACTGCTTTCCCAAAACGATTATTTCCACATCCTATATCAACAAGGTCTCTTGCATTTTCTAAATATTCCATTAAAGATCTAACGCGTTTTGCATATCGTCCTTCTTTATATTTTGATAGGGCTATTTTAGTATCAGGCGGTAGACATGATGCCGGAATGGGATCATTTTGCGCAACCGCTGAAATTAGCTGATAAATTATTTGGGGAGGACAGTCAAATAGTGTGCAATACTTTAAAAGCATAGCTTTTAATAAATAAGACCTTAAATTTTCTGACACTATTTTAGAAGGCGACTTAGCTATTGCAAGACGATCTACGACAGTCAACATAATCAATAATTTCCTTTTTTGAAAACATTTAAACATATCTTCAAGTTAATTTCTTGCACAGCTTGAGACCTCGCCACAAAAACCTCTTAACCCCGATTATTCACCCCGATTATGATAATCGGGGTTCACGTCAGAATCAATAACCAACAAATTGTCAAACAGTTACTCGAGGTATGAATAATCGGGGTTAATACCTCGTGTACTACTTTTCGACAAATTTCCCAATAATTTCAAACATTTTTTAAATTTTCTAGCATAATATATCCCGAAATCTAACTTTATTCCTTACGATATATAATATATATGGGAAACATTACTACATCTGCCTTACCAAAACAAACCATTATAACTACAGCCAAACTACCGGTAGTCACTTCTTTGAAAGATAGGCCAAATCATCATTTGCGATTAGTTTTCTTTGGCGATCTTCATGGTGATTATCGTAACCTGTTTAAAATAGCAAATACCGTAGATAACCTAAGAAGACAACATCATCTCGATATCCTTGTTAACCTTGGAGATTTGATTGAAGGAGGACAATATCCTCAACAATTCATTGATATTATACGTGTTTGTAATGGTATGGGAGTGGATTTTTCAGTGTTTGGCAACCATGAGTTTGATTTTGAAGATGATTCTATTTTATCAGGAACATATTCTCTTTGGCAGGAATTAGTAAATACTATCTCAGAAAGCACATCAAAGGACATACTTCGTAAGAATCATATAAATAATATTCTTTTAACAATACGACATCTACAGCAACAGCTTTTAACTCAAATAAAAGTGATTACCAGCGGAAAGAATACCGTACTTGAAACAGCAATACGAAAGGCTAACTTCCCTTTCCTCGCTATGAACCTAAATTTTGCTCCAGGAAGCAGACTAAGTAAGTATAAAGGCAGGAAGATACTCCCCTACTATGTATATGAAAAAGGTGGACAGTCTTTTTATTTTATTGGAATAACAACAGAATCACTAACACATGAATTTGATTACCATAAGAGAAGAGGCTTCGAATCAACAATTTCTGTTAACGCTGAACCAGTAGAAAACCAGTTAATACGCACTATAAAGCTACTTAAGGCACAACATGGAAAATATGGGAGTTATATTGTCGTTGCATCACATTTAGGCCTGCCCAAAGATATAGAAGTTGCCAAGTCAGTGCCTAATATTGACCTCATCCTTGGCAGTCATACTCATAATACAGTCTATAAAATGGTCGGCAGCCCGGAGGAAAGAGGTATTCCTATAATTCATACAGGATTAAAAGGACAAGCCATCGGAGTTGTCGATATAGGATTAAGCAACGGAAACCTAGTTGTAAATCCTTGTCTTCTGGATATCGAAAGCCAACCAGAATCCCATAAATATAGAAGAGTAAGCTCTAAAAATTTAATCTATAAACCAAGAGTAATAGGACAAATTAACAAGCCGGTTTCCATAAAATACAAGTCAACACAACCAAGTGCATTATTTAATCTGATTACCGATATTTATCGTAAATATTCAGACGCTGATATTGCATTTTCCTTTGCAGGAAATGTAAGAAATGATTTAGCCGCAGGAAAAGTGACAGAAACAGATATTGAAAATATGCTTCCGTGGCCATCTCCTTTATCAATAGTAACTGTTGAAGGAACTCAAATAATTGAAGCATTGGAATTTGCCGTAGCCGCGTCATGCCCAGGAAGTCCAAAAGTTCTATTACTTCATCCATCAGGACTCATTTATTCCATAGGAGAGAATAATTCAATTGAAGGTGTGATGGTTTTAGAAGATGATCAGTATGTTCCTCTTGACCTTAAAAAACAATACAAAATTGCTTTACCACAATATCTGGCTAAAGAAGGAATACCTGGATTTCCTCTCACACTCAAAAAAGCCAAAAGATTTGAAGAAACAAAACATACAGATAAAGAACTTGTAATTATGGCATTTACAAAAGAAGGAACAATAATTATCGACGAAACACCAAGAATTATAATCGACCCAAATTCAGAGTTACTATACAATGACCCTGATATAACGTATTAAGGAGATAAAAGTGATCGAGTTATCAACCTCTATATCAAATTGTGTGACTGTAAAAAAAGCCAATCCTGCCTATAATCGTACCTGTAGTCAAAAATTAAGAAATATCACAGATAGAACGGCTTTCAGCAACATGGAAACCGCTTTATCAGAAAACATTATTTCATGGAAGACCAGGTTGCCAAAAGGGGCAAAATTAGTAATGGTAAGTGATCCATGGATAGGAAATGAAAATTTAGGAGGATCGCTTCTTTTACGAACATTTTATGGATTATTAAATGAATACAAGCTTCCTTTAGAATGGTGGACAGTAGACGTTAGTGATGATCCGATTGGTCTAGCATATCATCAAATCTGTTATGATCTTTATGTTGGAATAAAAGGAGAATCAGAAATCGGGGTAGGTAGGAACTTTTCCTTATTTCAAGAACAACTTAGACACTATGAAAGGATCCTTAAAGAATCAGCTAATAGGTTAATTTCATCCGCACAACTTAAAGACGGAGATCAGATATTATTGCTTGATATCAATGTTATTGGTTTAGCAAAGTATCTCAGGCAAGGGACATTTAGGCCAAGTTTGCTTATGGATAACCTAAGAATAGGTAGGTCAGCAAAAAATCCTATTTATCAAAGTTCATTAGAATTTTTAAGAAGAATCGGGGTTTACGAGTCGCTGGATATAATACAACATTTACATGATAGTTTTATTACTGATCCTTATAAAGAAATAAGCATCGGTGGATTTTGTAACTTTGCAGATCCACACAATTGTCAAATAACCCCAGAAGAAGCATGGATAAATATTGAGTCAATTTTAGCTTATGGCAAAACAACTGATCAATTTTCAGACTTTGTCAGTCGGCCGCAAATCCATGAGAAACCATTAATGCTCTCTGAAAAACCAGAGGTAGCTCTACCACTTAGAAATCACAGGCTGTTTTATGCAGCAGCACGTATTGATAAAACAAAAAACTTTAGCCTAATATTACAAGCTTATGCAAAAGCTTACAATCAAGATCCTGTAAAAATGGGACAAACTTCATTGGTTTTAATGATGCCTTCACCATCTGAACTTAATAATGCGGTGGAAATGGCAGCAATTCATTCTGTTGTAGAAGAAATTTTCAACATCTATCAACTGCTTGACAATGAAACAAAAAAACATATTTTTATTTATTTTATACCAATGCAAGTAGATGGGATGGGTATGAATCGTCTGTTTAATGAATCTTTTCAAAATATTGCCGATGTCCAACTTAATATTTCGGATGCGGAGGGATTACCAAATGCCGTTTTTGATGCCATGTCCCACAGAAATGTCCCCTTGGTCCATGCAAGCTGCGGAATGATTGACCAAGTAGAGGATGGAATTTCCGGTTTTTCTACCTATGAAAACAGTGCTAGTGAGTTGGCAGCACTTTACTTGGATATTGCAGGCCGAAGTGATCTTAAGCAAATCGGTGAAGCTGCCTATCAACGTCTAACCTCAAGGTTTCATCCTTTCAGATATATAAACGATTTTCTCAAATTAGCTATTCACAGAGCCAATTCCTACGAAGAACCATCCCTTCCCCCAATGTGGCCAACTTATGCCGACAGAGACACTAAACAATGGCTAGAAGAAAATGGAATAGATGAATGCAGCCTGGCTTCAATATTAACAAATAGATATAATATACTTGATCTGTATAATGATCTTCGTTTAAAATATGGTGAGGATTTTGCCCTTCTTTTAATGGCGCTTACAATACAAACACCTGATCTAGAAAAAATATCCGCAACATTAAATAGTTTCAAAAAAGGGATTTTACAGCCAACATCAGGATCTTTTTATTCAAGTTTTCACTCTTTAACACTTGAAGAAAAAGCGAGAAAAATTCGCGGCTTTATGGGAATCACCTTTGAAGACTCTTTCACGCATGATTATGTTCCACTTATAGGAGCCTTTCAAAATTTATTTAATCAGGCTGGTCTTATTGGAGATTGCAACAATCTAACATATATATTTTTCATGATTTGTAAATATCTTGGACAACCTGTACGTTATTATATGGACATATACCACACATTTCTATCAATGCATGACTTACACAATGAAGTTCCAGTTGACCAAGCTTATTCAGATAATGTATTAGCAACCGATTATCACCCTTCAAACGGCCAAATTATACATAAAAATTCAGGCCGCAAAGTAAAAAATCTTACGCACAAACAAATACTTGCACTCTTTTTATGTCGTCAGGCCAGCGAAGTTGAAACAGATACTATGAGAAAAAAAGTTTTATTGGAAGCGGCATTAACAATCGATTCAGATATCGCAGAAATACATAATGATTATGGAGATATATATTTTCAATTAGGACAATATCAGGCTGCTCAACATTTTTATGAAACCGCCATACAAAAAGAAAGCCATAATATATTTTTCCAACTGAACTATCTATTATCCGTATTTATTCAAGATCGCTTAATGAATCATTCTCAATTATTGCAAGGTATCGATCGTATTTTAAACATTTATCCAAAATTTGCGGAAGCTTATTATTTTAGATATTTGCTGACCCGTAATCCAGAAGACAGATTTAAAGCAGAGGAATACGGCTATACAAATGTTCGCTTATTATTTTATTGCAAAGATGTAAAACCGAAATTAACATTAATTGAAAGATTATTAAATGAAAATGAAGGATAGCAAATGACAACTATAAGTAAACTCGCAGAAAATCCTATCTTCAACACTCCAATATCGTTATTGAAAAAATTATGGTCGCCTCCTTTTGAGTTATATAAAGCGCCTTGTTTACGTACAAACGCAAAAACTCCTGAAAAGTTTTTACACATCAAAACTATAGCAAGCGATGTAATGCCAAAAATTGCAGCACATCTTGCCTCACAAGATAAAACCCCCGCCGAAACTAATGTCCTAATTTGGGGATATGGAACCATATTAATCCTACCATACATCTTTACACAAATGGGATTTCCAGTTTCAGGTGTAGAATACGGGGGAAAAAGTTCAACAGATATCAAAGGCAATATGTTTGCTAAATTAGAATATCTTTTTTTAAAAAATCAAAAATTAAAAGGCTTTGGTAATCTTAATTGTTTTACGCGTTTTTCTCACTTAATGCCAGATAACCCGGTTTATGACCTAGCCTTTATAGTAAATCCTCACCCTGGATTATGGGTTAGTGACTCTGGATTAGAACAACAAATAATTGAATGGACACGTTGGTTAAAGCCAGGTGCATTATCATTTCTACAGATCGACGGGGATATCAATGATCCTGAAGCCATCGCAAATAAAATCTTCCTAAGAATCTTGCAAGGAAGAGAATTTAAGACCATTAATATAAAGTTTTATTCCGATACTGATGCGCCATTTCCAAGTTTCTACAAAGATTACACTAAGAATGGAAATGCGGTTTTAACATTAGAAAAAATATAAAGGCGCTATAAATTTTCATTCTTCTCAGGAATTGATTGTCTCAAAGTTTTATAAGCATCCCACATAAACAGTCTTCTTTGTGTCAGCTCAAGATACGAACGAAGCTCACTACGGCCTTTCTGCTCAACATTAACTTCAGCCCATTTTCGCGCAGCAAACAAAGTTTTATAAATTTTGTCTTCGTATGTTGCAATAATAAGTTCAGGAACGCCTAATACTGCTTCAATGCTGCTAATCCTTTGATCAATAGCTTGAATATATCGGCTAGATAGACCTTGTTGACAAAGTAAGTTTTGCAATTGAATAAAATACTGGATAGAATACTTTAAAAAGCAGGAATAAAGCTCAATTGCTTCAGATTTTTTTCCATTTTCTTCTCTTTGAATTAATTGATCTGCAAAATAAAAATTTAACAACAAATCAATATTAAACGGATCAATTTTTACATAATTAGAATGCTCAAGAAAAAAGCCACTCAATAGCCGGGAATCGATGCTAAGCGTATGCCAATCAAAATAATATGCCTTATCAAAATCATATATAAAAGGATCTCCTTGTTTATCAAGACCAATATTGTAGCCCCCAAGATCTTCATGTTTAACCCCCTTCATGTCCATATAAAGCAAGGCAGAAAGAATCTTTTCCAAAATAGCAGCAGTTAAAGTAAATTCAATGGTTACTTGTCTAAAACCCGTGATAAGAACTTCCCCCTCATCTCCTTTATAAGCAAAAAAGGGCTTTTCTATGAATGGATGATCTCCAACTTTTGCTTGTATATCATAAATTTCCAAAGAGGTAGGATCAGTTTTTTCACGGCTTTCTGAAACAAAATTTTTCAGCACAAAATCACCATGCAACAAATAAACACGCGAATGAGTACTAGTAGTTAATGTTTTTTTTACCATGCCAGGATAAGCCATCACATTTAGAACTTGCTTCAATGACATTTCTGACGGAAGAATTCCTCGACAATGTGTTTTATTTAATATCATATTACTCTTTTCTTTTAATCATTAAACATTGAGTCTTACCCAAGGAAGAACTTCTTGCAATTCTAATCTAGCCGGATTACTTATCAAGAAATTGATGGTAGGCCCAAGTGTTAACCCCTGATAAAAAAGACCAATTCGTTGACTCTTAATAACCAATGCCGGAGTTATATCAAACTCTGTTCTAAAAACCTCATCAATATTAGGAACTGCAGTATCACCAATTAACCAGCCATTATTAACAGATAGACCTCTTAATCCGTCAATAAAAAAACTCCTTCTATCGTAATCCGCGATTAACTCTTTTCGCGTAAAAAATTCGTCCCCAACCTGTAAAACAACATCTCTCCCATCCACAATTGAAAGCCAATCTGTAATACCTACACTATCCAATTTTTGGCCACCTTTAATAACACCACGTCCATATGTAGAAAGAGAAAGAAAGGGAGAAGCTCTTAACCCCACATTGCCAACCATAAATTTTTGATTTTTCGTTCCATCAATTTGTTCAAAATCAATTTCGGCTAATCTCTTAGGAAAGAGTTTGGAAGCATAAATAATCTTTCTTACAAGCTGAACTGTACGTTTAGTTAAAGTGTCTTCCCCTTTTGGCGTATAAAACATGAAATCCAAATATGACTGTGTCTCAGATGGATTTTTTTGGATAAAGGTATCTAATATTCTTGCTCTGGAATCAACATCTGCATCAGGATCCTGAATATGAGTAATTGTTTGTATTGAAGCCGATACAGAGGCTGAAGAAAAATAAGGCGCCCCTTTAACATATTGATCAATAACCCAATCTATCATATCAGGCCGAATTCCAGAAGTCATAACTTTTGATTTTCTGCCTAAATGTTGATATAGCATTTTAGCCAAATCACCAACACCCTTTTGTGGATGATCGGGAAATCTTATCCATGATGGATCCCCATCCCTAAAAACTTCGATAATCGGAGCATCTGGTTCTACTTCAAGTTTTTTCATTGCAGATTCCATACCCAGGACAACTTTTTTTGTTTGATCCCACGAAGCATCAGACGTAACCTTATAAGAGCCAGCATGGCAACCACTGCAATGCTGGAAACAACCTCTTTGAACTAAAAGAGAAAACATATTACGTATCGAATTATAGAGCTGTCTTTCCTTCAAATTATTAAACACATTAATAGGATCAGACACAATTCTAGTAACCATTTTTTGTTCCTTTTTAACAAATCATATTCTTTAATGACCTATTATATATATTTCTCAAAACATAGCCATAAATTTCAATAAAAACACCCAAACACAACTTATTTATGTTAATATAAGAATATGCCTAACACATGTAAAGTTTGCGGGACTGTCCCCGTAAGAGATCCGATAGACTATCCTGATGTACTAAGAAAGTTTATCAGGTTAGCCAAGCAAAAAGTACAGGCAAATGAATTTATTGTAAAAGAAGAAAAGACCATAGGAACACTTGATTTACCTTTCGATCAACTTCCTGAAGACATATTGGAGGATGGCAGTATTGCTTACACTTTTCAGTGTAAACAATGTGGTTCGATTTTTCATTTATCCTGCGATATGTATCATGGTCGTGGTTCGTGGCTTAAACAAGGGTTGGTTTTGTCCCGCTCGGATTACGGCTACGCCTATTGTCAATTCGATGGCATTTTATTTTGGGATGATACCATGGCGCCAATTTATACAAATGCTGATGGCCAATGTTATGCTGGCGAAAAAATCACCATTCAACAAGATAATGCCGATTTGAAAGCGGAAAATTGGCAGGGATATAATATTACCGGCGATGAAAACTATCAAAACTATAGGCTGTTTTTTGGTAAAGGCCAAAATCCGAATGATAGTATTGTCGTTTTGCTGCGGGATAGTATCCTTGAATGGATTTTTCACTTAAAAACCGGTGGTGAAATTATCGATGCTCAACTTGATGAAAAAAATATTACTGCTACATCAGAAAAAAATCAGAAAAAACAACAATTGATTATTCCTATTCAAAATCCGGAAAAGTTTGCTTTTTTAACAAGCTAAAAAACACCGCAAATTACATTATTGCCTGATTGTTTACCAGCTACCATCCCTGTTAAACCAAATATTTTGCGCGGCATTGTCGTTTGCGACGCTTCTTATGCAAATGCCGATCAGAAAACTTGAGCCCGGATCTAATAAGCCTGCGAAATCTTGTGTTGCCTCCAAATAAGTAGAACTGCCGCTGTCGTTTTCTATTTTTGTAATTTCAGGGACATCTGAAACACCTTTGGCAGGGCTGTATTCAAAGGTGTAATCCGCGCCTATTATTTCAGCCCCGTTTTCATCTTTTGGCCTGGACCATTTAAGCGTGATTTCACTTGTTGAAGCTGTTGTCATTGTGCTAGTCCCTCCCTCTAATATGGCAGGAGGGGTATTCCAGGCACTCCCATTATTAAAACTATATTCTACAAGACGAGGAATATCTGTAAAAATAAAATTTAACATTTTTGTTATATATTCAGAAGAGCCATCTGTGTAGGTTATCTTAAATTTAAAAATATCACCGGCTTTAAGATCACCACTGCCATTAATATAAGGCTCTACGCCGTTAACAGATATGGCCCATCCTGCTGTTGCTCCGCCATTTTCAGACTTATAAAGTTTATATGAAGTATTACTCCATAAAGTTCCCGGGGCTGGAATTGCTTCAAGAGTTGTTCCTGGGACAGAAAAGACTTTCATTTTACTAATACACGATGGACCACTTACTAAATTTACCGAAGAAATACTATTAACTTTATCCGGATCGGGCGTAATTCCCATAGCAAGATGCAAATATTGCTCATAATCAAAAGAATTCGAATTACTATATTCAATTTTTAGATTTGAAAAGACATAAACAGAGCTGCTTTTATCTTTATCAGTTTTTGTAAATGACTCCATTGTGTATAAACCGTCTATTTCATTCACAATTCCATCACCGTTTAGATCTGCGTCAAATATATTAGGAAGACCATCTTCATCTCCATCAATCTTTTGAGAATTATAAGCGCCGGAATATTTTGCTTCTCCAGTCCCCTTGCCAAAATTCCCCGCACCGACAGGCACCGTTATCTCTCCATCCTTAACTCTTGCTTGCGCATTATTGTCAAGAAAAGAGGTCGGTTCTGTTGCTGCTGCAGCGGCAGATTTGTCGCTATCAAATACGATATCTCCAACTTCAATAGTAGTTTGTGCTTCCGGAGTTACTGCCATAATTGCTTTGCCTGAAGAATCCCCAAAAGCAACTGGAGCAGTCAACCTGTTGTTGCTATCAAGTATTTCTATATAAAAAGATTCACCAGATGGGAGGTTCCCGATTGTAAAATTGCCTGAATTGTCAGTTTTACTGTCAGCAAAAAATACTCCGCCATTGTTTTTGCCTATAGCAACAACGGTATAATCCGGAACAGCAGAAGCCGAAGCCGCTAAAATTTTTACTCCACTTTTTGCGGTAATTGCTGAACTTTGTATTTGCCCTGATGTTAAAGTCCCCCTAATAGAAATTATTCCTATAGAAGAAGTGCTCGAGGAAGAATCAGATTGTGTTGTCTGTCCGCAACCACTTAAAAAGATACCCAAAAAACAAAATCCAAGCCCTATTAATAGAAAAAATATTAATCTCTTATTCATTTTTATCACTCCTAAGTAGTAATTTCCGACTTAGAGTATATCAAAGCAGATCAGATTGTCAAACCATGTTTTCGTAAAAATAAAAAAAATTAACAGTAGAAAACTTCTGCTGTTTGAAAAATTTACCTCGATTATTAGGAGGGCCTGTTGCGTAATGATAGTTTTTGCAATTTGTCATCCCCGCAAAAGCGGGGATCCATATTGTTTTATGAGAAATAGATTCCCGTTTTCACGGGAATGACCACAAACACTAGGAGGAATTTTAAGCCTCGATTATAATATAATCGATAGTGTCAAGAATGTTGTGTAAATTCTATTTATGTCATTCCTGCGGAAGCAGGAATCTATGTTTTACTAGAGAAATGGATTCTGACTTTCGTCAGAATGACAATTTACACAACTATTTATACACCATCTAATAATCGGAGCTAAGGCAATGCTAAATAGCGTTCTATTTTTCCAATGCCTTCATTCTTTTCCAACACTTTAAGGAATGCCATAAAAGGATTAACACAGGCGCCAAAAGGAGAGCAAACAGGAGGACATACCTCAGGAAAAATATTTCCTTCAACAAGCACTCGGCGCAATCTCCCTTCCCAAATTTCCCCAAATGGTCTTTTTATAGCATTCCCATAACCAGGCGCGCCAGGAAAAGTATTATGATCACAAGGATATACATTTGCATCAGAGCCAATTGTTCCCCAAAAAAAATGTGCAAAGCATTCCGAAAAATCGCGTTTTCCTCTTTCTTTGTCTTCTAAATCATGAATTGCTATTACTTCAAATTTATCATCTTCCAATTCTTTTTTAATTCTTTCAATTTGCTGCTTTGCTAAAGATATTTGTGAATAACTAAGAGGAAATGTTAAGGAAATATCAAGTTTAAATCGGAGAACCTCTACTCCTATATTTTTAAGGCGCATGGCAATGCTATAAATTTCATGGACATTATAAGGAGTAATTACAAATCCGACAACAATATTTATTTTTCCGCGCCGTTGTGCTTTAAGAGTGGCAATATCGGAAATATTTTCCAGGATTCCTTCAAATTTATTCTCTTTACTCTTGGGCTGTTTCAATAATCTAAACGTCTCAGGACTTCCCGCATCCAAACTTATATGAACATAATCTGTGTTTAATAAAACATCTCGAGTTTCATCATCATTTATTAAAACTCCGTTTGTAAACAACCCAACTTCCCTTCCATGAAGCAAAAAATGTTTCATTCCCAATAAGGTGGCAGGCTTGTTTACTAATGGTTCACCTATAAAACCAGAAAACTTAACTCTTTCCACCCTAAAAGTGTCCACAGAATAATCTGTTATGCCACTAGCCAAGGTTAAAATATTAGCTGCATCAATATTATTTGGCAAACGGGTTACCCCCTCTCCCTTTTGAGTGGCACTGCCGATGCAGAAATTGCAAGTCAGATTGCATCGGCTGGAAGTCTGCAGCTCTATTTCAAAAGGCGGAATAACCTTACCTTGTAATACAGCTTTGACATTCCCCCAGTGTCTGGTTAATAAATTTGCCTCATGATTAAATTCTTTTTTGCCTTTTTTTGCAAATCTTGTTAAAGGATTTATTGTTTCAATCGCCTTTTCATCAATCCTTTTTAGCATACACATTTAAAGACTTCTCGTTTTGTACTATATAAAATTTCAATAAACAATTCTTCTGAAAAAAATATAGTGAAATTTTTTTTATAATATGCAGATATTTTTTCAAATGCTTATTACGGGATAATGACAATCCTACCCAAGAATTGTAAACTGTAACATGCATTAGGAGGTTTCATATGAGTAATGCGAGTGTAAGAAGAATTGATCTTCATCAACGGATTTGGACTAAATTGGATGCTGCAAATGTAGAAGTTAAAGATGTAAAAAATGTTTTAAGCTTTCCCAATGTTTTACGAATGTTTTATTTAATTACTCCCCATGCTTTGTGTGTACTTGACAAAGACCCAGCTTTATTGATGAAATTAGATGATAACTTTGCTAGCACTCGCGTATTAAGTAAAGAGTTAGCAATGGCCATTGCATCCAAAAGCTTGGATATCCATACCTTTGGCGATGACGAAAATCCAGTCTTTTACAGTTTGTCAGGCACAAATAAACCTGAGCTTGCACTATTAAATGAGATGGGAATGGATTTTACTCAAAACCCAACCTTAGAAGATATTAGTCTTTGTACTGAGGTTCTTTGTGGCATAAAAGTTGCTTCTTCAGAACCTCTGAGCCCGTATCAACTAAAAAGATTAAATCAAATATTTAATCCTCAATACAATATACTTCCCTTGCTGACAAAAAGGGGAATTTCAAAAATTATTATTACACACGAAAAATTAAGTGGAATTGAGGGAAGAGAGGTAAAAACAGAAAAAAACGAAACTGGAGCAACAACAATGTATATGTCAGCAAAAATCTTAAGCAATGACATAAATAATGTTATTCTTTTCCTTCATGGAATATTAGATTAACCCCGATTATTCAAATTTCCAACACCATGGGTCTGTTGCGTAATGGTCATTCCCGTGAAAACGGGAATCTATTTCTCAAAAAACAACCCCGATTATTATAATCGGGGTTAAGATGGATCCCCGCTTTCGCGGGGATGACAAATTGCAAAAACTATCATTACGCAACAAGCCCACTCTACTAGAATTCTGTTCGTCTATGAATAATCGGGGTTAAAAACATGCCAGTAAATCTATTGCCAGTATCCAAGAATTTCTTTGCACAACCTCTTCTATCCATCCAAACTTTTTCGTGTGTTTAATAATATCAAGTTTCCTCTGTCTTGGCAAACTTCGAAATTTAGATAATAGCAAAGAACCGGCTTTTGCCTTTGCCGCTATAAGAAACTTATCTAAAATAATGAAGTAAGTCTCATACTCTAGGCCAGGATAAACTTGCGATCTTTCTTTATCATCAAAAGTTAATAGACTGTCAACAACAGCATTAACCACCAAATCAAACATTTTAGACAAATTAGCATCTGTTAAGCAAAATGGAGTTTTATAATAAAAAGAAGAATCCTCTGCAAAAAGCCTGATCAAGGCTGCTACATTCCCCTTCGAGATTAATTTTTCAACTCTCTTTTTCTTCTCATTTTCATCTTCATTAAACAATGCGTCTCTAAAGTTATCTCCAAGATATGAACGCAAAAACTCAGGTCGAACCTCTTCTATGTGGAAAAAACTTCCTTTTGAGCGTTGGCCAGTTTTTATCCCTTCAAGTCCCTCCTCAAACAATAAAAATAATTCTCCCATGATCAAATCATCTATTTCCAACCACTTGACAACATTTTTAAAATGCTCAAGCCGTTCCTTGCTAAAATCATAAACCCCTGATTCCCTTTGAAAAATAAAAGCAATTTTACATGCTAATTCTTCCAGCGATTCACAATCACTGTTCTCTAAAGAAAAAACAGCCCTACCATAATAAGAAAATAATTTTTCAGCAATCGGCAAGAAAAACCACCCCATTTCAAAAATAGGTTTTTTATCCAGAATAATAAGTTTAGTAGGGTTAGTTTTTGTAGAGCTAAGAACATTTTTCGAAAAAAGAAAAGCAGCAAAAGGGATTATATTCTTTGGCCAGAGCGCGCCTATAGGCGCAAAAAAATCTTGTTCTGTTCCAAAAAAAACCTGTTGCAAACCCCTTCTCTCTGCGGCCTTAAGCAAAACATCATAATGCAAATCACTTGTTATATCAACTTCCCCCGGATATTTGCACCCCCAAGCCAAAGGCCCATTTCCTTCAATCCCGTAACACCTAAGCTCCTGCCCCGGAAAAGCAAATGTGCTGCTATAATCCATAGTTAATATATAGCCTTCTTCCAGCGCTGCGACACATCTATCAAGCCATCTCAACATATTCAGATTAACAATTCGCTTTGTGCCATTGGGGGGACAAGAATCTATCATTTGCAAGTAATCTAATATCTCAGGATCAGAAATCCCTCCCCCTACTAAATGGAAAGTCCCATCTCCTTCTGTTACATATAATTCCTTAACCAAGTTAAGGTTAGAATGATAAATAATTCTGTGTACAGGAAAAGCGTCAATTAGTTCATTGGAAAGAAGAACACCCCTAATCCCCTTAATATTAGGATTAATAGCTGATCCGTTAATATGTTTAACGTTGTGATCTGAGCATATTTGAGTTTGTTTTAATCTTAAAAAAGGGCTTATCTCTACAATCTGATAATCCACAGCCTTATAAAACTCCGGAGTATAAATTCTTGAATAATCCAAAAAAGCTTTAGCCATCCTACCATTTCCGGCCCCCATTTCTACTACATCAAATTTTGCAGGCCTTCCCATGGTCTGCCACATCCATAACAGGTTTTCTGCCAAACCATAGCTATATCTAGGATAAAAATCTTCAGGATGAGTAATAAAATGCCCTCCAGAAGTTATGTGAGTTATATTAACTTTTCCTGAGGAATAATAACCATAATGTGGATGATATAAGCTCCTTTGCATAAAACGGGCAAAAGAGATGCGCCGATCAGGACTTCTTCTAATCTCCTGAGTAATTTGATCTATAAGCGTTCCACATAATAGCGGCTTCTTTTGAAAAGAAGGCTCAACGTTAGGAGTAGGTTTAGCTCTAGTATGATTAGTATGAATAGGCCCATTACAAGGCAAAAGCATTTTTTATCCCTCATTTAAACTGCAAATCTTACTATAATTTCCTATCTATATATCGAAAAAAATACTAATAAATTTCTATAGACCAACAACATACAAATTTAAGCGAAATTTTCATATTAAACAAACGATAAGTTTTACAAGTAAAAAATACGCCTAAGAGGAATTTAAATGAACAAAATCCCTTTATGAGGGATAAACAACTATTCCTGATATTTTTGATGACATTATGATTTGCCTCGCTTATTTTTTTATAACAATTAAAAAAATCTACTTAATTTAAATTTATGACCTATTCCCATTAAAAACATAAGCCTTTCAGCGGCTATGTTAGCTAACAGAAAAGTCAGCATTACCCCCTATTATTCATGCTGGGAGGAATTTTTAAGCTGCCTGTTTGAACCCCGATTATCCTAATCGGGGTTAATTTCTGGTTTTACCGTGAATAATCGGGATTAAATGCTTCTCTTCTTTCAAGGGTCATGCAATTTACCTGCGACTGTAACGTCGTCAGGTTAAATCCTGTATTTATTCCTCTCACGACAGCTCCAGCTCTTTCAAACACATGCCTTGCCTCAATATCAAGTTCATTTAACACATTCCCGACAACATAACCATTATAATTTACTGTCGGGAATTTCAGTCCATATTCAGGCATATAAACAATCCTATTAGAATCATAGCATTCAACCAAAGCATTATTATAAGTTATAAGAGGGGCCTTCATCTCCCTGCCAATTCCGTTTAAAAGACGAGGAATATGAGGCAACAACGGGCACCGAAAAACTTCATATCCACTTTGTCTTAACTGTGTCGCTACACTATCCATATAAACAGCTGCATTATTATAACCACCTAAAATATCTTTAATGGTTTCGTCCGAAAACGGCAGAGAAAACATTTTTAATCCTTCTTCAACAGATAATTCACCTTCTCCTAAAGAGCCATCATCCCAAATTTCTTTAAAATCAGCATCACGCTGACGATAAATATATCTATTTCTATATTGTCTTAATATATAAGCCAGAAAAGCCACATAAGTTTTTACTGCCGTTGGATTACGTTTAAAACTTATTGGATCTATAGCATTAAAAGGACTATAAGAATAAAAGTCCTCGTTACCCATCTGTTGTTTATGAACTAACCTATCTATATCAAAAACGCTGGACATCAATATAGATTCCCAATCTTTTCGTTTTGTTATTATATCAATAGCATAATTTACATCGCCAACAACCACCTTTCTACCACCCAAAAAAGTACAAAATAAATCTATATGCTTTATTGGTTGTTTTGATAATACCAAAGAAGCATCCCCAAACATAACCACTTGAGATTGAAACCAGTCTGACATCCTATTAACGCCGTCAAATACTTCCTGCTCAGAACCACTTTTTATGGCCAAAATATCCCTATTGAAACTAACTGTATCACTTCCAATATACATAAACCCGTCAGCACATCTTACGTTTCCTCCTTCAAAAGAAAAAGGAGAAAGGATAGATTCTGCATCAAAAGCTTTTAAAACATCAATATTTTTAGAAAATTTATTTGGCCAAATCATCCCCCTCATAGATTTGGCAAGAGCCTTATCTCTCAGGTAAATCCAAGACATATCCGTAATCGGAAAGTCAATAAAATTAATCCGTCCATAGGAAGGTATGCCCATAGACTCACAACAACCTACAAACTCTTCAATAATAAAATCTTTTCTCCCTTTAGTCGGAATTAACAGAGACAAGCTCACATCGCAGTCAAAAATCCGTAAAAATTCCTTAATAAGCAGTAATTGAATATTGACATATTTGGCAAACCCAGGCGTTCTGTCATAAATTTCATCATAAAAACAACAAGAAGAATGATAGGGATAAAAAAAGATTTCTTTAATCTTCCCCTCGCAATTAGAAGCAGGGCTTGAAGAAGCCCTTTCTTGATGCAAACAAGGGAAAGAGTTTACTTTAAAATTTGTATTCCCCACAGATGAATAAGATTGTACAGTACTTAACATGATATTTTAATAATTATCGTTAAAAAAACAGAAAAATTACATCAGAAAACAACACAAATCAAAATCACTTGAACCCCGATTATCCTAATCGGGATGAAATGATTCACATAAAAAACCGACATATTTAAAATGTTATCAAGAATAAGTTTGAAAAATATTTCATCCGAACAAGTCCGACAGGCAATTAATGCCGGAAATAAGTTATACGATTACAACCCTCCGGAAATAAAAAAAGCGCCCGAACAAATTGCAAGATTGAGCGGATATCGTAATTTCTATGAAATGCAAAACAGATTTAATCGTATTAAGGCATTGGGTGATGGTATTTGGCAATTAAAAGAACATGCCTGTTTTCTTTTAACCAATCCCGATAATTATGAGTTTTCATCTGTAGCAATATTCCGACCGATTGATATTACGATACGCATTGTTTTTGGCGACCGAAAAGACATTTTAGGCGCTCAATTAGGCTCAAACTATGGTCCCTACCTGTTTTTTCTTCAAAGAGTAAGAGAAATACAAGGGATAGTAGGAATTGATATCGATCCTATTGCTATTTCATATGCTAACGAACTTGGAATTAAAGTTCTACAACATGATGCAAAACAATTACCCTTCGAGGATTCATCTTTAGATCTAATTTTCACAAATCATTTTCTTGATTTTATGTATTGCAGTATAATTGATTCTGCCAATGGCTTAAATCCAAGATTAGGTTGTCCGATCTTCTTAAAAAGTGTTTTCAAGGAAGTTTATCGTGTATTAAAACCAGGCGGTATCCATATTATGCAAAACGAATTTCCAACCCATTATCCCGAACAAGCCAGATATTTGCATCCCTTTTTATCTGCAGAATTTTACCCAAAAGAACGGCTATTTGCAGAATCAATGCTGGATTATATCGCAATTTTGCAAAAAGAGAGTTAACCCCGATTATTCAAATTTCCAACACCATGGGTCTGTTGCGTAATGGTCATTCCCGTGAAAACAGGAATCTATTTCTCAAAAAACAAGATGGATCCCCGCTTTCGCGGGGATGACAAATTGCAAAAACTATCATTACGCAACAAGCCCACCATGCTAGAATTCTGTTCGTCTATGAATAATCGGAGTTAAATCATAAATTATTTTTGCTGCTTTCTGTTACTTGACAAATAAAAAAAACGTACTACCATATACAAAAGTCGGCAAAAAGCAGATAAAAGTCAATATGCGTGGTAAAAACATGAACTCACGTAGAATAGTAATAAGCGGCTTGGGAATTATTGCGCCAACAGGTATTGGAAAAAATGGATTTTGGAATGGAATAAGCCAAGGACAAAGTTTTGTAAGTACAATAACCTCTTTTGATCCATCAAATTTATCATCACAGATCGCAGCAGAAGCAAAAGCCTTTGATCCTTCGAAATATCTTTCTCTAAAGGACGTAAAAAAAGTAGGACGGGCAAATCATTTTGCAGTAGCAGGAGCTATGGAAGCTATTGCGGATGGAGCCTTCACTATAAAAGATTCAGAACTAAAAGATATCGCAGTAATCATAGGAACAAACTGTGGAGGAGTAAGTTTTGGAGAAGAGGAAATGAAAAAATTTTACTCGGCAGAGCAAAAAAGAATGAGCACTTATACTGTTACGGGAACCTTTTCAGGAGGAATAACAGGAGATGTATCCATCGCTTTAAATATTAAAGGCCCAAGTTTTACCGTATCAAGCGGCCTCACAAGTGGAAGCGATAGCTTAATCCTGGCCTTACAAATGATAAAAAGTGGAATAATAAAAACAGCTTTTGCGGGAGGAGTAGAAGCTTGTATTACTCCGGGAATACTAACCTCGCTTTGTCAAATGGGGAGCATATCTACCTCAAAAAATTCAGATCCCCAAAAAGCTTCTTGTCCATTTAGCCTAAACCGTGATGGCTTTGTACTTGGAGAAGGGGGATGGATCTTTATTCTGGAAGAACTAAACCATGCAATTGAAAGAGGAGCCCATATCTACGCGGAAATCACAGGATATGGAATTAATTGCGCTCCTAATAATAAAAACAACCGTACAAAAGAAGTATCCGACACCATAAAACTTGCCCTTAAAGAGAGCAACTTAAACAAAGAAGAGATAAATTATATTTGCGCTCATGGGATATCAACAATATCTGATGATGTTGTTGAAACAAAAGCCATCAAAGAAGTTTTTGAAGAAAAAGCATATAAACTTCCTATAAGTTCCATCAAATCCATGATTGGATATCCTTTAGGCGCAGGAGGGTCAGCAAATGTTGCTTCATCAATATTAGCTCTTGAAAATGATTTTATCCCTCCAACCATCAATTTTGACATACCTGATCCAGATTGCGATCTTAATTATACACCTAACAACGGGATCCCATTAAAAATAACAACAGTTTTATCTTTAAGCTTGGGCTTGAATTCAGGCTGTTCTGTAATAATACTAAAAAAATATAAATGTTAAACACAATTAAAAAACATAAAGGAGGAATTTCAAGCTCCGATTATGATAATCGGGGCAAAATTGTTATAACAGGAATTGGAGCTATCGCTCCAAACGGTATAGGGGTAAAGTCTTTTTGGAAATCATTAAAAGCAGGAGTAAATTGCATTGATTTTATAACTTTTTTCGATACATCAAATCATCCAACAAAAATTGCGGCTGAAATAAAAAACTTTGATGGCACAAACTACTTCCCCAAAGAAAAGTCCAAAAAAATGGCTCGGGCATCACAATTGGCAACATCAGCTGCCATAGAAGCAATAGAAGACGGGAAGTTCATCCTAAAAAACCATGAAAAAAACAAAATTGGGATATTTTTGGGGAGTGGTGCGGGAGGATTAGGCTTTTATGAGAAAGAGATCTCAAAAATTTTTCAAAACATTTCAGAGAATGTAAGCGAAGACACAATGTCTGCCTCTTTTGCCGGAGCGCTCCTTGAAAACATAAGAAATATATTAGGAATTGACGGTCCGAGTTTATTGTTTTCTAATGGTTGCACCAGCGCAAATGATGCCATAGGAATTGCGACAAACATGATAAATTCAGGGATTTTAGAAGTTGCACTTGCAGGGGGAGCAGACGCATGCATAACTTCTAGTATAGCAGAAGCCTTCAGCTGCATGGGGGCCCTTTCAATAAGCAACAAATATGATCCAAAAAGTACTTGTCGCCCTTTTAATATCGACAGAGACGGCTTTGTAATCGGGGAAGGCGCATGGATTTTTATTCTGGAAAGCGAAGAACATGCGTTAAAAAGAGGAGCTTTTATTTACGCTGAAGTTGCTGGGTTTGGCGCCACATGCGACGCATATCACGCAACAAAACCACTTCCAACGGGAGAAGAAGATGCGCGGGCAATACAAATGGCCCTTCAAGATGCAAATATTATGCCCGAAGAATTATCTTATATCTGCGCACACGGAACATCTACTCCATTAAACGATAAAACGGAAACACTTGCAATAAAAACAGCTTTAGGAAAACACGCCTATTTTGTCCCTGTAAGCTCAATCAAATCGATGATTGGACACGCGGTTGGAGGCGCATCCGCGGGGAGCATTGCAGCTTGCGCAATGGCAATTAAAGACAATTTTATCCCTCCAACCATAAATTACGAAAAAAAAGATCCGGAATGCGACCTTGATTATGTGCCAAACACCGGAAGAAAAATTGAAGTAAAAACTGCGCTAATAAACAGCATAGGCTTCGGATCAAAAAATGCCGCTGTAGTCCTTAAAAAATACTCTTAGGGGCTGTTGCCTGATGCCAGTTTTTGAAATTTGTCAGCCCCGCGCCGTGCCTACTGGCAAGCAGGAAAGCGGGGCTCCATCTTAACCCCGATTATAATAATCGGGGTTGTTTTCTGAGAACTAGATTCCCGTTTTCACGGGAATGACCATTTCGCAACGGTCCCATAATAAATATAAGCTATGCCAAAGGCTGTGGAGGGGAAATAAGCCCTTCCACATAATCCATTTCAAGTTTTAAGGATATCCTCTTTGCCATATGAAGAGAGCGTTCAACGCTAGGACCATTTACTTTTAAAGCTTTAACAAGGTTGAATACATCAAGCGCCTCTCTTTCAAAGCCCAAAGAATAAAGAGCGCTACCTTGAAACGCTAAGATTCTACTATGTAGAAGTTTAATTTGATCCCTTCTTCTTAATACGACTGGAAAGCTTTGAATTAAGCTCAAAGCTTCTTCTGACAAACTTATCCCCTCAACAAGATTTGTGGTATAATTTTCAATCTCTGCCTTAGCAGAAAGCAGTTGAATCATAGATAGATAAGCATTTAAAACTTCTTCAAGACTTCCATCTAAGATGATTATTTGTCTGTTACATTTAATTGCAGCATCATAACAACAAATAGCCTCTTTTTTATAATCTCTCTCTTCTGTTAATAACGTTTCGCCCTGCTTTGGCAATAAATTAATCATCGTTGAATACGTTGCTTCTAAAATCCTAGATTGCAAACTAATATAACCCCCTTTATGCCCATAAGCTTTTGCTCGAAGCGCCAAATCAACATCTATGGCTTTGATAATTTCATCTAAACAAGATATTGCTCCTGCGTAATTATGCCTATTCCCCTCAATTTCACTCAATTCAAGCCAGATAGGATAATAATTTTGACAAGCCTTAATAGCATCTCTAAAAAATTGCTCAGCCATAGCTGAATATCCCTTCTTTTTAAAATCAAGCCCTATATTTCCCAATGCCTCTGCAATACATCTTCTCCCCTCATCCTCACGCCCCAAATAAATAAGAGCATCTCCTTTTCCTTTAGTCGCAACATAATACGAAGGATCAAATTTAAGAGCCTGTTCAAAACAGGCTAAAGCGCCTTTGGCCAACGCTTCTTGAAGAAGTGGTCTTCTGCGCGCTTCAATAAGTTTCCCCTCCCCAACAAAATTATGAAAATATGCTATTTCATAATTAGGGACTTTACCAATCTGTTTTGTTAAAAAGCTTCCAAGCAACTTGTTTATTTCATCTGAAGATCTTCTGATATAATCAACATATTTATTGCCGGAGCCAGACCTATCTCCAAATATTTTGTCCCTATTGCTGTATAACGTACGCCATAAATGTAAAATATTCCTGTTAATATCAGGAGTATCAGAACTCTTAAGTTCATTCAAAACTTCTCCCGTCAAAACTATAAACAAGGCAAAATCAAGGTTTTGTGTAGATGTCAAAGCTGATAAAGCAAGTTTTTCATGGTCAAGACAACAGTCATCAATATAATTTGCAAGCAAAAAGACTTTTTCAATGATAGAAGAATCAAAATACATATAAGGTAAAGGGCCACTTTCAAAATGCGCTATAGCCCGCAAAATTTCAGGGTCTGAAATATTAAAACTATCATAAGCAAGAAAAGCAGCCATATAACTTGCCAGCCCTGAGTCGTTTGCTTTAGGATCAATAAAAATACCATTTTCATGAAAAAAAGAATCATTTTCAAATACAAACTTTTTAATCAAATCGGTGGGAAAAGACGTTATTTCAAAAAAAGCCCCAAACAACACCTCAGCGGAAATTTCTATCTTTCTTGTCACATAAACCCCAAGGTTTAACCGTTCAGAGATCAGACACGCGTTGCGCAAGACAATATTAGTCGGTGTTTCATTTTTTTTCCAGTCTGGGCCTAAAATTTTTCCGGTTTTTAAGCCCGGAACTGTTAAGATTACTTTATCCATTAGAAAATCTCCTCATTATTTACCCCCGATTATGATAATCGGGGTTTATTCATGGTTAATCGAACCGATAGCGCAAACAACATCTTCAAAAAGGCTAAGACTTCTATTTAGTAACAAATTAAAACATAATAGCGCATCATCTTTCCTGTTTAATCCCAACAAAGCAAGAATCTTATTGTTTAAAGCATTAGAAAGAAATGTCGGAAGATCTTGATAATTGACATCATCCTCTGTTAAACTATGCCTCCCTGTTTCAATCAATCGTATAGCTCGATTAAAATCCAAAAGAGCTTCAGAATAATGATTTTGCAAAAGAAGGATGGCCCCTCTTTCTATCAAAGAAGCAATCCTTATGATTCCTTCGTCAACATTAATTGCCATCCCATAAAATAAAATCGCTTGATCATAACACTCTACCTGTAAAAGCTTTTGGGCCATAGCATATAACAATCTTGTATCATTAGGCGTCAAAACCAAAGCCGCATCAAAACAAGTTATTGATTCATAAAGATCAGTGCCCCACCGCCCTATATAGTAAAGAGCTTCCGCCTTAATATCCGGTTCAGCATTAAGGGTTACTACTTTATTAAAACAATCAATCGCCCCTTTAAAATCTTCAATTCCAAGTAAACGCTTCCCTTTTTCATGCCAACCCTCTGCTAACCCAGGATCCAAAGCTATAACTTTATCGCAATACGCAATGGAAAGATCCATCCGTGAAGGATTTTTATCATCAACTATAATTACATCTCCTATGCAATCATTTGCTTTTTTTAAGTAAATGTTAATTAAAGCAGTTTTTGTTGTTTCTAAAGCCTTTGCAGAAATTTTCAGCCTGTCATTGATTCCTCTTAATCTAAAGCTATGAGAAACTCTTCTATTTTCCAGCAATCGCGTCAATTTCATACATACACCCTTTAAAATGAGTCCCCCACATTAACCCCGATTATCCTAATCGGGGTTAAAATACTTTTAGTCTGGGGCGACAGTTCCTATAGGCTTTTATCTGTAAGATTTTAAATAAATTTCATCTTTTTATTAAAAGAGTGAGGAATTCAACTTACGCAAATAGGCGTTTGAATAAATACATAAACACGGTTATTTTTTTCAACTTTTATAAAACCCGAATCGGCATGCAAAACAATTTTATGGCCGTCTTCTTTTTGAAATTCTATTTTGCCTGAACTTAACGCGTTGATATAAGGAATATGCCCGGCTAAAATTTCAAGTTCTCCATCAACCGCTTTCAGTTTCAGAAGAGAAGCTTTCCCGTCAAAAACTTCCCTCTCAACTCCCCATATCTTTAAATTAAATAAGTTCATTATCATTAGTCATTCTTCATTAGGTCATTTTTCATTCATTTTATAAAGCCTTTTGCCTTTTCAACCGCTTCATCTATTGTCCCTACCATATAAAAAGCCTGCTCCGGCAAGTCATCATGTTTCCCTTCGATAATTTCTTTAAACCCGCGGACAGTATCCGGAATTTTTACAAATTTGCCAGGGATACCGGTAAACCTTTCTGCGACAGAAAACGGCTGTGAAAGAAATTTTTGAACCTTTCTAGCCCTGTTTATTATCAATTGATCTTCTTCTGGAAGTTCCGAAACACCTAGAATTGCAATAATATCTTCAAGTTCTTTATATCTTTGAAGTATTTCCTGAACTCTTCGAGCTGTCTTGTAATGTTCTTCTCCCACTATTTCAGGATCAAGAATTCTTGAAGTTGAAGTTAGCGGGTCAACCGCAGGATATATGCCTTTTTCAACAATTTTTCTCGATAAAACAGTCGTCGCGTCCAAATGGGCAAATGTAGCCGCTGCTGCTGGATCTGTAATATCATCTGCAGGGACATAAACTGCCTGCACAGAAGTTATCGATCCTTTAACAGTTGAAACAATCCTCTCTTCAAATCTCCCAATTTCGGCTTGAAGTGTCGGTTGATAACCTACTGCGGAAGGGAGACGGCCTAGCAAAGTAGAGACTTCAGACCCCGCCTGAACAAAGCGGAATATGTTGTCCACAAAAAACAGGACATCTTTCCCCTCTTCATCCCTGAAATATTCGGCAAAAGTAAGGGCGGAAAGCCCCGCAATCATTCTGGCTCCCGGAAGCTCTGTCATCTGGCCAAAAATCAAGGCTGCTTTCTCCATAACACCTGAGGCCTGCATTTCAAGCCACAAATCATTCCCCTCCCTCGTCCTTTCTCCTACCCCTCCAAAAATAGAAATACCACCATGTTGTTTTGCCATGTTGTGAATAAGCTCCATTATTACAACAGTTTTCCCGACCCCAGCTCCACCAAACAACCCTGTCTTTCCACCTTTTACATAAGGAGCTATAAGATCCAAAACTTTAATCCCCGTCTCAAAAACTTCTGGCTTTGAAATAATTTTATCAAGAGAAGGGGGATCTCTCCTTATGGGCATAAGCTTTGCCCCTTCTATAGGCTCGGGTCTGTCGATAGGCTGACCCAAAACATTAAACATGCGACCCAAAGCTTTTGGGCTTACAGGCACAGATACCACCCGTTCCAAATCAATAACTTTTTGCCCTCTTCGTAGCCCGTCTGTGGGCTGAAAAGAAACCGCCCTTACAATGCCTCCTTCAAGCTGCATTGCAACTTCTGCCCAAATTTTTTGGTCTTTTATCTCAAGAGTAGTTCTGATAGCCGGAATTTTATCCGAAGGAAACTGGACATCCAAAACAGGCCCTATAATCTGCACAATTCTCCCTTCAACCATAATATTTTTACTCCTCTCCTTGTGCCAAAGCTTCAAATGAACTTACAATTTCAGAAAGTTCGGATGTAATTGCCAGTTGCCTCGCCTTATTCATCCTGATCCTCATTTCATTTAACATATCTTTTGAACTGTCGGTCGCCCCTTTCACCACAAGCATCCTGGCATTTAATTCTCCAAGCTCCGATTCAACAATACATTTATAAATGACACTCTCCAAATAATGCAAAAGAAGCATGGGATATAATGTTTCAGAATTTGGCTCAACAACATAATCATCAGAGCCTGCCCCATTAAATGGAAGCAGTTTAATTACATTGGGTCGTTGGACAAGCATTGACTTGTAAGAATTATAAGCAATAAAAACCTCTCCACATGTCTCTCTTTGCCATTTAAAAATTTTGTCCGCAATTAAAGCTATATGTAAAAAAGACGGGTTCCTGACAGCGTCAATATCTTTTGCAAATATCTTTACTCCCACCCATTTTTCTATTTTCAACGCCGCTCTTCCCAAAAGGCAGGCTTCATGGCTTCCATAAGTAAGTTTTAAGTGGTTGCGAACAGCGCGAAACAGGATTTCATTAAACCCTCCGCACATCCCTTTACTTGAACTTATAACAATCACCAGGTTTTTTTTGTCCGCCCGCGGTTGCGGAGCTTCCTTACGATAAACACAATTTAAAAGTTTTGAAAACTCATCTAAATATTTTGAAGCGTATAAAAACTTTTTTTTTGCTTTTTGGGATTTGGCTGCGGTAATAACAAGCATTGCCCGCATTACAGCCCCCAAGTTGTCAATTGTTTTATATCTGTTTTTTAACAACAAAACATCAGACATTAAACAACTCCTTAAACTTCGAAATAGCCTCTGTTATTTTACCTCTCGCCTCTTCATCAATTTCTTTTTTCTCTCTTATACTCTCCAGAACTTCGTGGTAAGACCGATGTATAAAACTTAAAAGCTCACTTTCATGCGTACGAACATTTGCAATTGGAACATTATCAAAAAATCCGTTAACGGCCGCGAATAAAACAACAACCTGATCTTCTATCCCCATCGGCTGGTTTTTTTCCTGCTTCATAACCTCAGTTACAATTTGTCCTCTTAAAAGCTGGGCTTTTGTCTCTTTGTCAACATCTTCTGAAAAAAGGGAAAACTGGGCCTTTTCCCTATATTGGGCCAAATCCAATCTAAGCCTTCCAGCAAGCTTGCGGATGGCTTTGGTTTGAGCATTGCCACCAACACGGGAAACAGAAATACCGACATTTACAGCGGGACGAATTCCCGCATTAAAGAGATCAGACTCCAAAAATATTTGGCCGTCTGTTATGGATATTACATTAGTGGGAATATAAGAGCTTACATCCCCAAGCTGTGTTTCTATAATAGGAAGGGCTGTCATTGATCCTCCTCCCAATTTTGGAGAAAGCTGAGCGGACCGTTCAAGAAGTCTTGAGTGAAGATAAAAAACATCTCCGGGATAAGCCTCTCTTCCAGGAGGCCTTCTTAAAAGGATTGAAATCATCCTGTAAGCCTGGGCATGTTTTGTTAAATCGTCATAAACTATGAGGACGTCTTTGCCATTGTACATAAATTCTTCCGCCATGGCACACCCTGTAAACGGAGCAAGGTACTGAAGAGCTCCTGGATCCGAAGCTGACGCTGTAACAACGATTGTATAATCCATGGCTCCTGCTCGCCTTAATTTTTCAGTCATCTGGACAACATCAGAGGTTTTTTGGCCTATTGAAACATAAACACATATAACCCCCTCTTTTTTCTGGTTAAGGATAGTATCAACCAATATAGCAGATTTCCCAGTTGAACGATCCCCTATTATAAGTTCTCTCTGCCCTCTCCCGATAGGCACAAGAGCATCGATCAATTTAATACCAGTCTGCAAAGGCCTGTCAACAGGAACCCTGTCGACAACCGACGGAGCAAGCCTTTCAACGGGCCTGTGCTTGTCGGTAACAATATCTCCTTTCCCATCCACAGGAATACCAACACCATTTACAATCCGCCCTATCAAAGCTTCCCCTACAGGAACTTCCATAACACGACTGGTACATTTTGCCCACATCCCCTCTTTCACTGAAGTGTGGCTGCCTAAAATAACCGCTACCATCTGATCACGCTCTAAGTTAAAAACAAGCCCAAAAATCCCGCTCTGAAATTCTATCATCTCTCCCGCCATGGCTTGAGGAAGCCCTTTTATATGAGCGATCCCGTCTCCCGATTCTATGACTTTTCCCACATATTCGGCTTTTGTTTCAGCTTCAAATTCCAAAATTTTCTTTTTTAGAATATCGGAAATGCTTGGCATATCATTTTTCATTTTTCCAAACCTCTTTTCATTTGCATTAAGCGGCCCTTCAAACTGCCGTCAATAACAGTCCCATCACTTTTCCTAATGATAAATCCCCCCAGAATAGAAGGATCCACTAAAATCTTAAAAGATATGTTTTTAAAATGCTTATAAATAGAATCAATTATATCTTTTGGAGCATTTTGCGAAAATATTAATTCCGCGATTTCTATGTTCTCTTTTCCTGAAAAACAACGGGTATAACTATCAGAAAGAAGAGGAACAAAAGAAATGCTATCCCTGTCAATTAAAAAACTTAAAATCTCCCAAAACAACCTTGAAAAGGCAGGAAATCTCTCTTTTAAAGTTTTGAGTTTGAAATCATTTGGAACATAAAGGCTTTCAAAAAAAAATTTTATCTCATAATTGCTTTCAAGAAAATTTTTTATCATATAAAAATCATTTTCAAGTCTAGCCGCCTCTCCCATGTTTTTGGCAAGCAGATAAAGTTTTTCGATATCAATTTCAAAATTATTAACTTTCATTTAAGGTTTCCCTGATAATATTTACATTATCCTCTATCGAAACCTCTCTCCCCAAAACCTTGCCTGCCACAGAAACAATAAGATCTGCGCTTGCTTCTTTCACCTCTTTTATCATTTCGCCACGCAGAGCTCCAATTTCAAGCTTTGCCTGGTTAAGAATATCTTTTGTCTCAAGCTTGGCGGCGTCAAGGGCTTTTTTAACAATAATTTGAGATTCAACTTTTGCGTTATCAATTATTTGGCGGGCATTTATATGCGCTACTTCTATCTTTTGTTTGTAATCAGAAAAAAGCTCCGCCGCCTCTTTTTTGGTTTTATGCGCCTCTTCCAAGGAAGATGATATCTGTCTCTCCCTTTTATCTATAATATCAAGCAGTGGAGGAAGAAGCAGTTTATAAAAAAAGAGTATCAATATCCCGAAAGATATAGATGTCCAAATTATTAGTCCTGGTTCAAATTCAAACATTTTTAAATTACTTTGTTGCCAAAATCAAGCCGATGACCAACGCGTATAAAGCAATCGCTTCAATAAAAGTAATTGCAATAATCATGCTTGTTCGAATAGAATTTTGAGCCTCAGGTTGTCTTGCAATGCCATCCATTGCTTTTGCCGCTAAAATCCCAACCCCCAAACCTGTTCCTAACGCCGCTAAACCAATAGCAATTCCAGCTCCAATATACGCTTCTCCCATTTTTTATTCCCTCCTTCAAATTTAATGCTTTTCCAAATTTAAAGACGACCCTATGTAAAAAGCAGACAAAAAAGTAAATATGAAAGCCTGTATAAAAGCTACAAATATTTCAAAAACGGAAATAAGAAGATGCCCAATTAAAGAACCAGGTATAACCCAATAAGATTTAAAAATAAAAATAAGGCTTATTATTGTAAGTGTAACTGCATGTCCTGCAAAAATATTCGCAAAAAGTCTTATCGAAAGAGAAAAAGGTCTAATAAATTGACTCAGAACCTCCATAGGAATTATAAATATTAATATTCCAAAAGGAACATTACTAGGAACAAAAGATAAAAAGTATTTTCTTATTCCATTTTGTTTTATTCCGACAATTTGTGTAATTAAAAATATACACACAGCAAGCGTTGCCGTAAAATTTATATTTACTGTCGGCGGCACAATTCCAGGAATACCTCCCAAAAGATTGCAAAAAAGGATAAGAGAGAAAAGTCCGCAAAAAAAAGGGAGCCATGCGCGATTCAAAACGATAGGCTCAATATTTTCCCAAAGGGTTAGCACATACATTTCAACCAAATTCTGGAAACGGTTTGGGACAATAGAAACTTTTTTTGATCCAAAGTAAAAAAAGAGAATAATACAAAATATTGCTATCCACATGACTAGAATTTCATTGGTAATTGAAAGATCAATTCCTGCTATTTTAAGAGGCACAACAATTCGTTCGGAAATATGCGAAAAAATATTCATTTAAACTTCCTAACTGATATCTTATAAACATTCCACATGCCGACAGCCGCACCAAAAACAACTCCCACAACCATAAGCCAAGGAGATGTTTGAAACAACCTATCTGCTTTATATCCCAAAAAAGAAAGCAGGAAAACAGAAGCGGCAATTTCAATCCCTAAGGAAACGCCTTCAAATAAGGAGATATCTTTTTTAGGCATTCCCTCACCTCTTCTACGATTATACACCTACAGCATGAAATATCAAATCCCACCTTTCGTTACCTTACTTTTTCCAACTTAAAGTAAATCGTCCCTTTTTCATTTGACTTTAGTTTAAAGTTGATCTCATCGAATTTGCCGTCGTTGTTGGGGGAGAAAGTTGACAAGGTTTTGCTGCCTTCAAGAGAAGGAGGGATTGTGTCTTTTGTAACGACAACATCACTGTAGGTTACAACATTCTCATCTCCTTTAGGATGAGACGTTACATATATATAGTTATCTCCTTCTGTTGAGAGAGGAATATTTTCAAATTTAAACTTGCCATCTTCTCCCGCTGTTGCCAAGCCCTCACCCAAGTTCGAGGTAGTTTGAGAACTGGTAGGAGATTCACCCTCTCCCAGAAGGAGAGGGGTATTTACTGGTTCTTTGTAAACATAAACATTTAGGATAGAGTTAGGCTCTGCTGTTCCGTAGATAATTACAGTATCTTTATTTGTCATATACCGATCAGCGAAAACAATGGGCGCGGAGAGAGAAAACTTTCCTTTCAATAATGTGTATGTGGAAAAGTGGTCTAGAGGGGCAGAGAAAACATACTGATATTCTCCGTTATTTAGCTCAACATCCTGTTTATTTTCTGAAACGATTTGGAGATCACCGCTTTTTGTTATCTGATGGATGTTTAGAGGAAATCCATAATCTTTGCCTACTTCCAAATTTCCTTTTGATCTATCCCAAAGGCCAAGTTCAAAGAGATCATCTTGTGTATAGATAAATTTAAGTGTCGGACGCATATCAACTCCGGTCTCCTTATTTACTTCAAACTTCCATGGTGAAGGAAATATTTCAACAATCGGGCCTTGAGTCATGATAATCGGCCTGTTTCTGACATATATCTCATTCATAGAAACGGGAGTAACAGTTACAAGCTGGTCGATTGGATTTTTGTTTTCATCAACAAAAGCGTTTTGTGGAAAATCAAGCTCTGCGCGTTTGTAAGCGCTATAGACTGTTTTAGCAGTCCCTTTTGGAACTAAGGTTCCTATAGAAATATTTTCTTGTGCAATATATCCACCGGATTTTAGGAGGACTGTATATTTTCCATTCAACCGCGAAACATCCCACCAAGCTAAGGTATCAAGGTTCCCAGGGTTCGAGGTTTCAAGATTATTCCCCTCATAAATTCTTTTCCAAGTTTCACCATCAAAGTAAGAGAGTTCGTAGGAGCCGTTTACTTTTCCTGATATTTGTACATATCGTTTTTCCGCGGAATCGAGTTTGAGTTTGAGCGTTATCGCATCGTTTACTCTTTTATCTTTCTTCGATATATCTTTAAGCGCTATATCCTTGTTTGTCTCGCCATTTTTATCTTTTATTTTTACATTCCATTCTTCAATTTTGATATTCGGGTTATCGACAGGAGTCTCTCCATTGTTGTTAAAAGGGTCATATTTTAAAAATGTATATTTTGAAGCGGCAGCAGATTGATAATCATCTGCGGTCTGGTAGAAATCAGAAATTTCAAGTTCTCTTTTACCCAGGAATTTATCTTCATTAAATTTAAGTAAAGGAGTTTTGATAACGCCGTATGATGAAACAAGGTTTATGTCATCAGCAGTTGTCCAATCATCGCCTGAAATATTTTTGTAGGCGCTAATTTTTCCGTTTGGCGATGTTGAGGAAAGCGATACATTTACACCCGGAGTATTTGTTGAAACGGAGTAATAAGGATCAATAACAGTAAAGGAGAGATTGTTTAAATCGATAAGCTGGCCTGATGTCTTGGGAAACGACCATTCCAGCCGGTTGGAAGAATTGCTATATACAAGCCGTCCTATCCCGACTTTTGTGTTGTTTGTATATTTCCCTCGTTCATTAAGCTCCTCTTGGTTAAAATCCCAGTATGTTCCGTCTTTTGATGCGCTTGTATATTTTTGAGGATTGCCTGTTTTAGGATCAAGTTCTTTTTTCTTGTCAGATTGTTGCTTTTTTAAATTATCAAGTTCAACATAATCAAGCGGCCAATTGATTTTAAAGTCAGAAATCACTCCCTCTTTTCCTTGTGCAGGGTATACCAGGTTTGTGTACGCTTTAACAATAGGTGAATTGTTTTGGTATTCGATTTTCCCTCCATCTGGTTCTGTTATAGGAATAAATTGGATGTGATCGTAAGACAAGTAATCCTCATAGCCTAAAGTTGCGTTTTTACTCCCATCATATTTAAAAAGATTACTTTCCGAGATCTCTTTTTTGACAGAGCCCCAGGTTTTTGATCCTCCTCCACTATTATCCACCGAACTATTTATGTCAGAAATCATCATCTCTTTTGATTTATACGGTTTACCCAAGTATGCATCAGTATCCTCAAAAAACAATCTCCCTGGGAAAGCGAGTCCTGTAGCAATATCTTCCATGGCATCAGAAAAATCTTCCATATATGGCGCTCCATATCTTACAAACCCGACATAGGGGATAAACCTGTTTGTAAGTCTTGAAAATTCTATTTCTGATTTAAGTTTAAGATTAAAAGCAAAATTCAGGTCATATTTATTTAGAGTATTTGGGCGAGTTATGTAAACTTTATAGAGATATGAGACCGGTTCATCCTGCAGAGTATATTGATTTTTCTGGGTAGTTGTATAAACAAGTTCCCATCGAAGGGTTGGTTTACCTGTTTTTTCTATAGAGATATCAAATATCCCTCGGCCGCCTGTTACAGCAGGCATTGTAGGAGTTGAATTTAATGTTATTTCATTTGCCAGTTTCTCTCTTACATATTCTTCCAGGGTTTTATTGAGAGGCTGACCTATATTTGCAGGGACATTAAGGTTGTAGCTTGTTTCAATTTTAGGGATTGTAACTTCAAGCGCTTCGAGAGTAAAACTTCCATTTTTGTCTTTCATGTTGAGGTATAGAGTACAGGTATCAAAAGTTCTGTATGTTGATCGACTGCCAGAAGTTCCTCCGTACCAATCGTTTACATATCCTTCGCCCGAAACTGTTATGCTCGTTTTATCTTTTGATAAATTAACAGCATATGCTCTTATCTCTTTCTCATAAGATTTTGCGTCATGGTGTTCTGCCCCAAAAATATTATAATCTGTCCAATGGTCTGTACATTGACCTTCTGCTCTTACAATAGCTTTACAATTAACCTCATCAAACCACCTATGCATTAAACCTGTAAAAGGGACATATGGATACGCGGTAATTATCTGCTCGCCTGTTGCGGTGAGTGTGTAATCAAAATCCTGTTGCGGGAAATATTTACCAATCCCTTTTGCTTCAAAGTAATATGGCGATTCACCTTCCGCATATCGAATCTTTTGGTTATTGAAAAAAGTTTCTTCTCCGATAGGATTTAATTTTGCAAGAGAGTCGTTTATGGAAAAAGTATCTATCGATATGCCGTCAATTATCTCTGTTTTACTTGATGATCCGTCTTTAGCCGAGGCGGTTAGGACAATTTTATAGTTGCCACCAGTAACGATTTGGCCTGATTGGCTGTCGGGATAATTTCCTCTCCAATACAAGCCCTCACCCAACTTTGAGGAGTTTTGAGAACTGGTAGATGAGCCACCCTCTCCCGGGGGGAGAGGGATTGTTTTGCCTAAGACCTCTTTACCTTGAGCTATATTCGATACAAAAGTTCCATCTTGACGGTAGACATTTGCATTCACAATCGAGTCCTTTGAAACATTGTAGAAGATTGAGACTCGGTCGGGAGCACCGAGGGTGCTGAACTTTTTGTCTGACGGGGAGACTGCGTTTATCTTGAAGTCGTATGGGGTTGTGATGTTGACGACTGCTTCGTCTGTTGAAAGGCCGATTCCATCGGCTCCCTCGGCGATTACGCGAACGATGTAGGTGCCGTTATCTGCGTAGCCGCCGGTGTCGAGGCAACCGTCCCAGGAGAGGGAGGCGGCGGACTGGTTGGTGGTTGGGGCGGTTCGCGAACCGCCCTTATCGAGACCGGCCTTACTCATATCGGTTAAGTCTACCAACTGGCTTGTTGCTGGATCGATTATGATCGGCAGATAGGCTTGGGTATATTTTGAGATACCAAGAAAAATCTTGTCGGCGTATGGAGATGGAGCCCCTAAATCCCCTGAAGGGGACTTTGAATTTTCACTTATATTTGCGGTGATCATGATTTGACCGTCGGCTGTGAAGTCAAAGCCGCCTTGAGAAGTGGTATCCCAACTTATCATGTTGTCTTTACTGTCCACTGTAAACTGTACACTGTTAACTTTGAGGGTTCCAGACATGGCAATAATATTTCCACTGAAACGATGAGCTTTGCCATCCGAAGAGGCTCTTAAATGGAACGTTCCATCATCTCCTTGCCAGATGAAGTAGCCGAGATCGCGACCTTCTTTGTAAGAAGGTTCGCCGATGTATGGGGCTCCGAGGATGTTGGGGAAATATTTAAAATACACAGGGGTCAAGGTGTCAAGGTTTCCAGGGTTCGAGGAATTTCCCTCGACACCTTGATCCCTTGAACCCTCGGAACCTGTTGGCTTGAGTATTTCTACATAAACATTCGCCGTCTTAACACTGTTCACGAACCCAATCGGCAATGTAACTGATCCATCACTTTTAAAATCTACACTTGAAGGAATCTCTTTCAATTTGATGTACGGATTGTTTTCTTGACCCTTGCCACTTGTCCCTTGGTTCTGAACATTTATTATTCTTGTCGTAGAAATAACTTCTCCATTGTATCCGCTCTCTTCTACAATAACTTTGATTGTATATTCTCCATTTTCAAGAAGATTTGTATTCAAGTAAGCTAATGTGGAGTTATTTTGTACGGGTCTTACCGAAACATTTCGTCCATCGTCCGTCGTCCCTCGTCCATCTCTGTTCACAAGAGGAACCTCAATTGCCGACATTTCCTGTATCCCACTTGAAACCTCGACACCTTGACCACTTGATCCCTTCGCACAATACACACTATATTGTTTAAATTCCTTCCCATTTGTCCAATCGGGATCGGTTGCTGTTCCACGGATTACGATTGTTCCCGAAACTTCTTGATAATCTTCGGAAGGGTATGAGATTGTTGGCGCAATGCCGTCTTTTACGCATGAGGCATACGCTGAACCAATATTGCCAAAATCATCCTCGGCGATAACTTGGAATCTGTAAGCTCCCTTGGGAAACTCGGAGCTATTTGCATTCCAGGTAATTGATGATGCCCCTAAATCCCCTAAAGGGGACTTGCCTTCTCCCCCTTTAGGGGGTTGGGGGGCAGGTGCATCGTCCCAAGTGTAAACAAGAGCGCCTGTGTTTGAATTGTAGAGTTTAACTTTGGCTTTTGTTTGATCATTGGAAATTATCCGATAGGATAGCGTCGTCTTGTATTTATTCGTACCATTATTCATCATCACATACGGCATTGCGGAGACATTTGTTATTGTTGGCGGTGTGCGATCGATTCGTAAGCCTTCAAAAGTGACAGGATTACTCGAGTTCCCAGCCTCATCTTTTGCAATTAGTTCTACATTATATATCCCATCCTCAAGAGGAGTGGAAAGGGCGTCGTTTAATTTCCACGAGTAAGAAAGAGGTTTCAAGGTGTCAAGGTTTCCAGGGTTCGAGGTGTTTTCCTCGACACCTTGATCCCTTGAACCCTCGGAACCTGTATTTGTAAGATATGCAGTCACTTTGTTTGTTGATAGATTTTTAAGTTGGATAACGACTGATGCGTTTTCATTGGCAGCAGCCGTAAGTTTTAGCTCTTCTGTTTTTGAGGAAACTTTTGTCGGCGACATTGATATGTTTGAGATCGTTGGCGGCATTGAGTCGATTGTAAGTGCTTCTTCTGTAATTGAGAAGTTTCCTGCAAGATCAAAAGCCTTTATCTTGATATTGTATTTCCCGTCGGAAGTTTGCGCGCCGTTTTTGGAACCGTCCCACGAGAAGAAGTTCTCGCCTTTAGAGAGGGACTCTGCAGTTGCGATGTTGCAAATGAATTCTGTCTCTCCTTGATCCCTTGAACCCTCGGCACCTTGAACCCTTTTCATGTACAAATCACATCGAACTGTTTTGAGGAGAGGAGAGAGGTCATCGCTTGAAGAATATTTTATCAAAACTGTATTTCCTTGATCCCTCGAACCCTTGACAGCTTGAACCCTTTCCGGAGAGTAGGGCGCTATTTTTTCCATTGTTATAACAGGCGGCTTTGTGTCTATTACAAAAGGGATGACTCCTTGAGATGTGCCGATATTACTTTTAACTGTTATTACAAATGTATACTGACCATCGGAATATGATTGATCCGTTAAATACTCAAACTTCAGATGCTTGTCGTAAGTATCACCATAAATTGTTGTCTTGAGTTTATCTGTTATATCTATCTCTTCTATATTATCTTTACCGTCTTGAGTCGTTCCTTCTTGAGTTCCCTCCTCGAAACCTTGATCCCTTGACACCTTGAAACCTTTCTTCATAAGTTTTGCGCTAACAAGTTCAATATTCTCGATTTGAGCCGAAGAATAAGCCGCTTTCCCAAATTTACCGCTGATTTTTTGCAGGTTATTATTTGTCTGCACTTCAGATGTCGGAATAGCTTCGCTTATGACAAGGGGGATAGAATTGACTGTGATTAAAATCTGTTGACTCTTTTTATTTCCTGTCCAAGACTCCGCTCTAAAAGCCAAAGTATTTTGTCCTTCTGCAAATCGAAGATCCCTTATTACAAAATTCCCCCACTGGTCTACCTCTTCTATATTTTTCCACGCAGAGAAATTTTCTGAATATTGAAACAATTTTAACTTTTTAGGAAGGTAAGCATTGATAACACCTTTGAAGACTGTAGGAGGCTCTTTTACCGTAACTCCTGATATATATTTCTTTTTCCCATCTATCTCCATAAGCCAGCTGTCAATTTTCCCCGGGTATCCCGCTGTAAAAGACTCCATTGTTATTTCATGGTAAGTATCCAGCTCGTTTTTTTCTCCATCTAAATTTGAAAGCAGTGAAAAAGATTGTTCATAGTCATCATATGACGCAGTCATCGTCTTAACAGACGCGGCAGATATTCCTCTTTTCGTTTGGGTTGTTGTTATCGTATTTCCTCCAAAGTCGGGGGTATCATCTAGGGCTTTTTCTATAATAGAAGGATTTGTATAGTTTCTATCATAAACATTTCTTAAAATATATCCGTGATTAGCTATCATTTTATTAAACTCGTCGCTTGTTAGAGCTGTTAGCTCCTCTCTTGAAAGCCAAAAAGCTGTCGAATATAGTAAGCCCGCAAGGGCTGTTGGGTTAAACTGAAATCCGGGAACAAATTGAAGAGCCCAATATGCTACGATTATAGTATCTGATGCAGTCTTAAATTTTCTTAGGTCACTTTCTAAACCTTGCGGAACAGTTACATGCTCATACCTTTTGGTGTTTGACTTAAATATTTCTACGCCTTCGCCTCTAGAACTATCTACCGCTACCAGAACACTTCCATCTTTTATTGCCCAACCACCTGGGACTGCCAAATTAACCAACGCTGAATATAATTTTGCTGATTCTGACGGCAGAGAATTATATTCTGACAAATATGGAAGCATTTGGCCGATTGAATACGGGTTTAGTATATAGTAGTCGTCTATATAATCTTTATGCGGCGTGGGCGTTCCTCTTGCTGTTACCAAGCTATATTCTATTGGGTCAATTATTGATGTTTTAGAATTTGGATGAGGTTTTGCTGTTTTTAAACTTTCTATAAAACTGCTTTGGGGATGAACTTCGTCCAATCCAGGGCCTCTCCACTCATTAAAAAGCTTCACCATAAACCCAAGTGATCCACCTGACTGTTTTATATATTCTGCGGTCAATGATGGTTTTTTGGGCGCATACATAACACCTCCCAATACTTCGCCAGCATTTTTCTGTATTGTGTCAAGGTATTTCTCGTTTATTCCGGATTTTATCTCTTTAATCCCATCCCACAATGTTTTAGAGGCATCTTCTATAATATTTCCACCCGTTGTCAAAGCTATATTAGAAGCTGTTACATACAAAGATTCTATTGGAGGGCTTCCGAAACTCTTGGTTATGTGGTCAACAAATAATTTCATCACATAATCAAGGGCTTGATTCTTTGCGGCATTTAGCAGTCCATAATCGTGCACTGCGTTGTTATACCAGACCATTCCATCAGCTCCCGTGTGAGGGACATCAAGGAATATAGCTTTTGCAATATCATTCTGATAAAAATCAGAGGTTAAATAATATCTAACCGGTAATCCTCCAAGGCTATGTGAAATTATTACGAATTTTTTGGGAATTTCTGCTTCGGTTGGTGGTCTATGTTCAGGATTTTTTTTATTGGCATCAGATACAAACCATTCCTTAAACTCTTTTTTAGCAAAATCCAACATGCACATACCTTCTTGTGTTGCAATTTCTTCCTTTGCCCTTATATCTTTATAGTGAGGAGCATTAGGGTTATTTTTATAATAGTCTTTATCTCCAAGCTCATGCGCATGTGTTATATTTGATGCCAAAGAATCAGCAAACGAATATGCATAGACATATCCTTTGAGGCCTAAATCATTGTCTAAAAAGTATTTTAAGTCACCATATGGTTCATTGTTCCCACTCTTTTTATCTTCCCATGAATGATTATCCACATCCCCGTGTCCAAAAATATTCCCTTTTGCACCTATTCCATGGACAAGAAGGACTAGATAATTGGGAGAAGATTTAATCTCTTCCTCCGAAGCAAAAATCATTCCAGCAAATACTATTAAAAATACTAAAAGAAAAACTAAAATTCTCATATTTTTTACCTTAATTGAGTTGTTACTCCTGTTGAAATATCTGTTACATAAACACCGTTAATATCACTCTGCTGGAGGTCTCCCCCAACGATTTTTGTATCGTCAAAAGAAAGTTTAGGTCTAACAAAATTTAATGAAGTTACAAGTATCGTTTCTTCTAAAGGATTTCTTCCTAAATTTATTTTTCTATAATCAGATAGAGCTAGCCCATAAATAACTTCAAAATTTAAATTTGATATTTGTGGAGAATATATGCTATTTTCCCCTAAACTTTCTACTGATGTTCCGTCAGCTTTTATTCTCCCTAAATAAGTATATCCTCCTTCAGAAAATTCATATGCGATTTTATCTCCATTTCGCCAACTTAGCTCATCCGCCTCTGTAGTTATTAAAGTATCAACCGATCCATCAATATCTGTAAGTCTCAATTCGTTGCTGGAATTTGTATAGACTATTTTGTACCCTTCACTTGTTGGAGAAAAATCCAAATGTTCCGGGTATCCACTAGGCGATATGGATTTGTAATGATTAAAATTAGAATCAAATACTTCTATTTTTGAATTAGCAGCAACAGCAATATATGCACCATCCGGCGAAGTGGCAATTTCACCATTAACAATATAAGTATTTATTGAGGTTACATTTTTGACATCCTGCTCCCCACTCCCATCCTCATTCATTGTCGTTATATAATAATCCTTACTAATATCTTTACTCCCACCCCACATCAGGTTTTGTTCGTAAGTGTTTACAAACTTAGTACAAATTATTTTCCCATTCGGCAACCATGAAGGGTTATAATAAGATGTAGCAGTTACGCGGTTAGGGAAAAGGGCACAACCAGATACAAAAGTCATCGAAGGAACTAATAAAACAAAAAGCAGAAACAAATAAACTTTTTTTAACATCACTTACCTCCGTTTTTCAAAAAGGTTTCAAGGTTTCTAGGTGTCAAGGTTTCAAGGATTCTTATAAACTATTTTTCTCTCTAAAGAATTGATTAAGCCCTTTAACATTCGCTCAACCTCATAATACCTTTCCATTAAACCATCAAATCTTTCTTTTGTTAAATATCCAAAATCTTTTGCAAGCATTAATTGTGTTTCTAGTTCAGCTCCTGAACTATATGCAACATACAAAAATTGTATATATTGTTTTAAATATCCTCTAGCGTAACCTTCTGCAATATTAGATGATATGCCAACAACAGCCCTTCTTATTTGAGAAGTTATGCCAAATTTTTCTTCGGAAGGGAAAAGCTTTGTAGCCTTGTACACCTCTACCGCTAAATCATATGACTTTTTCCAAACTTTCAAGTCTTTAAAAGTTCTAATATCCATGTTTGTTTTTTCCCTTACTCGATCCCTTGAAACCTAGAAACCTTGACACCTTTTTTTGTAGCAATTTTCATAATAGTTTGGTGAAGATTTAATCTCTTCCTCTGAAGCAAAGATCCTTCCAGCAAATACTATTAAAAAAACTAAAATAAAAACTAAAATTCTCATAAAATCTTTTACCTCAATTGAGTTGTTAATCCTGTTGAAATATCAGCAACATAAACACCATTAATATCACTCTGCTGAAGTTCTCCTCCTACTATTTTGGTATTATCAAATGATAATCGTAGGGAAGTTTGATCATATGAATCTAATAATGTTACTTTATTAGATTCATTTAAATAAATTTTTTGCACAGATGTTCCTGTTCCTCGATAACAAATTAGATCTGATAACATCTTTTGAGGAGAAAGACCACTAACAGACAATTGTACGGATGTTTTACTGTTATAATTTACATAAAATAAATATATATATATATCATCAACAAGCCCTTCATAAATTATATCCTCTCCCACCCTCCACGCCACATTTTCCGCTTCTGTAGTGATTAAAGCATCAACCGATCCATCAATATCAGTCAGCCTTAACTCATTACTAGAATTTGTATAGACTATCTTGTAGCCTTCACTTGTTGGAGAAAAATCCAAATGTTCCGGGTATCCACTAGGCGATATGGATTTGTAATGATTAAAATTAGAATCAAATACTTCTATTTTTGAATTAGCAGCAACAG
>Ga0208953_1000344_pt1 | contig 43848 bp, 39 predicted proteins | sample RifOxyB2_FD_184033 | JGI IMG/M metagenome (GOLD analysis project Ga0208953, IMG submission 184033) | Groundwater microbial communities from Rifle, Colorado - Rifle Oxygen_injection B2 (SPAdes) | ecosystem: Environmental > Aquatic > Deep subsurface > Groundwater | place: USA: Rifle, Colorado...
ATTGCACTATGGTGCGCTTTTTCTCCCTGGCCAGCGGGAAATGAAATTCCAGGTTCAGGATATCGGAGACGTTTCCGCCGTTCAGGGGGCCTATCTGGCCGTTGTTATTATAGCCGCGGATAGTGTCGGCGCCGCCGAGGAAAAATCTTTCATAAACCGGCAGCTTTGAAGTTTTGCCGAACCCCGCGCCATAACTGAGCTTATTCGATACCGCCAGCACGAAGGGATAGTCCTCTATGGAAAAAAGTTTCAGATTGTAGCTGTGGGCGAAGGTGGGCTTATAGTAATTGACGTCGCCCATGAGGGGGCCGCCGGTCAAGTCCACGCCGATGGAAGACCTGGACCCCCTGACAGGGTCCCAAACATTATCGCGGGTGTCGCGCGCGAATTCCGTGTAGACGGAGGAGGTTACGCTCGTGCCGGGAGAAAGCTCGTTGAGATAGATCGTGTCCACTCCTGAGATCCTCACTTTTTCGCGGGTATAAGAAATAGTGAGATGGTACTTGTCATCCTCAAAGCGCGGTCCCACTGTCACCTTGCCGCCCGCGCGCTGTTCGGTATAGGCCGACAACGAATCCCGGTAAGGTTTGAAGCGGCGGGTGTTGAAGATATCCAGCCCCAGTGTAGTCGGATGGGTCCCGATCCAGGGCATGGACCAGCTTACATAGTAATCCTGCACCCTTTTACCGAAATTCCAGGACAGAGAAGTCCTGTATGCCCGGCCTAAAAGGTTCAAGTGCTGGAGCGAAAGGGTCCCAACCAGACCGTCACGGGAGGAAATGCCGGCGCCGGCGGTGAGCGAGCCGGGCTTGCCTTCCGTCACGTCAAACACCAGATCCACCTTGTCCGGGTCCGGAGTGGGATTGATGACTATTCCTACGTCGTCCAGGAAATTAAGATTGAATAATTTTTCCTGGCTGCGCCGGATCTTCCCCGAACTGAAAATCCGGCCCTCTTTTTGTACGATTTCACGCTTAAGCACGTAGGTTTTGGTGACTTTGTTTCCCTCCACATCTATGTTGCCGACATAAATGGGGTTGTTTTCCGTGATGTTGAAATTAATGTCCAGTCCGCCGGTCGCCGCGTTCGGGACCTTGTCGGGCTGGAGAAGGGCTTTCAGATATCCCTTGTCCGCGTATTTGTCCTGAAGGGCTTTTATGGTGTCGTCGAATTTTTCCTGGTTAAAGAGTTTTCCCTGCCGGTATTCCACCAGTGTCGTCAGATCCCTGGAGGTATAGACTGTGTTGCCGGAGAACGTGGTCGCTCCGAACCTGTGGAGAGGGCCCTCGGTGAGGACCGCTTTTATGAAAACCTTGCTCTTGTCCTCGTTGAAGGTGACCGATGAACTTTCAAGCTTAAACTCGCTGTACCCGTTGTTTTTATAGAAAGTTTCCAACTCCTTTAAATCGTTGTCCAAGTCCTGGGGCGCGTAGATCTTGTTGGGCCGGTTCTTCATTTTTTTAACCAGCTTTTTGGTCTTAAAGCCTTTCGCGCCCTCCAGGGTAACTTCCGTGATCTTGGCTTTTTTACCTTCGACTACGTTGATGGTCAGGTAGCAGACGTGGGCCGCCGTATCGTAGCGGACCTCGTAGTCGGTTTTAGCCTCTATATAGCCTTTCTCATGGTATTTGTCGGTGATCTTAATGAGATCCTCGCGGATTTTAAGTTCGTCGAAAAAGTCTTTTTCCTTAAGGGTCATCTCGTCCCTGACCGTGCCTTTCGAGAGTTGTTTATACCCCGTGATCTTCACCTCCTTGATCATAAATTTTTCGGAAACGATATAGGTGACGACCGCGGCATTTGAGGAGCTTGTTATATCGCGGAACTTAGCCGCCACAGGTTTGCCGTTCATTTCCTCGATATCAACAGAAACTTTCTCCAGGCTGCCCAGGCCTAATACGGCCTCAATATCGGAATTTACGAAATCCTGGTAGTAAAGTTTGCCCTTTTTGGCGTGCCCCGTCTTGGCGATGACTTTGGTCTTGACATTAATATTGCCTTTGACCGCCACGGAACCCACTTCCCACGGACCTTTCCCGGGGCCGGCGGCCGGCTCCGGTTGGCTGGAAGTTTCGCTTATGCCGGGCAGCTTCGCGATATCTGTAGAGGCCGGCACGGCCGGGGTTATCTTAAAGGTGTCGGTGGAGACCGGCGCCTGAGGCTTCTCACCAGAGAAGGGCGCCTGTCCGTTCATCCATTTGGAGGGTTCCGGGAAGCCGCCGGAGGCGGATTGGCCCATGACCGGGATAGTAAGGTTGCTGAGAAGAAGCAGTATCAAGGAGGTTTTTTTCATTCGGATTATATCCCCGGACATTTATGCTATCTTACCACTTTTGGACGTGGATTTGTAAATTTCTTGTGGCCTGCGGGATACCAGACGGAACTATTTTAGGCTGACCCTGAAAATCGCTAAAAAGCTCTTAATTTGCCTTACTTCTTGTCAGTTTCTGAAATAAGACGCTCACTACTTTTTTAAAATCCGCTGGTTTAATAACCGCTAAGACCGGCGTACGGCATCTCGGGTACATTAGCGCGTCTGGAATTGCAGCCCCCGGATGCTTGACCGTCTCTTGGGAACTCTGGACCACAGTCAAGTACGATTTTTCCCACAAAACCGCCGGGCCTTGGGGAAAACTTTCTCTTGCGGATTTATGCTAGAATAAATCTGCTTAAAATCCGGAAAGCGGCGGTATTGGGCCCCAAAAGACATTATCCTGCGGGCATGCAAAGAACAGGAGATCTTAATAAATGAAAAAATTTTATATTTTAGATACCAATGTGCTTATCCATGATCCGATGTCTTTCACTAAATTCGAAGATAATTCCGTGGTAATCCCGATTTCCGTCATAGAAGAGCTGGATACCTTTAAATCCGTGGCTGACGAACGCGGCAAAGCCGCCAGGATCGTCTCCAGGAAGCTGGATGATTTCCGCAAATTCGGCAAACTCAATGCCGGAGTGAAAATGGAGAACGGCGGGATGCTCATTGTTGATCTGGATCATGAGCAGGTCCTGCCAAAAGAATTCCTGCTTGGGAATATGGACAACCGAATCCTGAACAGCGCCCTCTGGTTCAAGAAAAAAAAGAATAACGCCGTTCTGGTCACCAAGGACATTAACCTCCGCCTGAAAGCCGAAGCCGTCGGCATTAACTCCGAGGATTATGAGGCCGGCAAGGTTAAGGTTGACGAGATCTATCCCGGCCTAGTCACCATAGAGAAGACCGCCGATTTCGTGGATAGGTTTTATAAGGAAAAGTCGGCTAAAAATACCGACCCGGACCTGGTAGCCAACGAATTCGTCATCTTCAAGGCCAAGGAAGACCCGAAAAAGAGCGCCATGGGCCGCGTGTCCCCCGCCGATACGTCGGTGATAAAAATGCTGAGCCCCGAGAGCTCGCCCTGGGGCATCAGGCCGCTCAATAAGGAGCAGCGCTGCGCCATGGATCTCCTGCTGGACGAAAACGTAAAACTGGTCACCATGATCGGTTCGGCCGGCACCGGCAAGACCCTTATGTCGCTCGCGTGCGGGTTGCAGAAAGCGGTTGAGGAAAGCGTGTACCGGCGCCTCATTATCTGCCGTCCCATAGTTCCCGTGGGAAAGGATATCGGCTTCATCCCGGGCACAAAGGAAGAAAAGCTTTCCACCTGGATGGGCGCCATCTACGATAACCTGGAATTTATCATGGATAAGCGTCACCAGGATGACGCTATGCAGAAATTCGAGTACCTCCTGCAGAACGGCAAGATAGAGATCGCTTCCGTCACTCACATCCGCGGCCGCTCGCTCCCTAAACAATATATGATCGTGGACGACGCGCAAAACCTGACCCCTCATGAAATAAAGACCATCCTTTCGCGCGCCGGAGAGGGGACTAAAGTCGTGGTCACGGGCGACCCCTATCAGATAGACAACCCCTACCTGGATATAGCTTCCAACGGCCTTATGTATATCGTGGACCGGTTCAAGGGGCAGAAACTTTACGGACACCTGACGTTCACCAAGACCGAGCGCAGCGAGCTGGCCGGGCTTGTCGCCGAATTGATGTAGCCGCGTCGGGAGTTTTAAGATGATTCCGGCCGAAGTGCGGCCGGACGGCGGGTCAGGGGAAAGGGCAATAGACCAGGCGGTCCACCTTCATGCTTAGCAGGTCCTTTTCCCCGGCATAAAATTTGTCGGGGAAATCCAAAAAAATAGTATTGCCGCGGAGCACCAGTTTTTCCTTGATCGCCGGATGGTTTATTTCGAACGAGCAGATGCCGCATTCCCTGGCGCAGCTCGTGTCGTTCACGCATCCCTTCAACGGAACCCTCGTCATCCCCACCGGACAGGCGCGCGCGCTGGTAAGGTTGAGGTAGGGATAATAAAGCGTTAGGTGAAATTTTCGCGAGCCGGGCCCGTCGGATCCGGTCCGGCTGAAATTAGTCCTTCGGCGCGCCCCGGTGGTGGAGATCTCATGCCGGATGATGCCGAGTTTTCTGAAAAAATCAAGGCCCAGCGCGTTGTGGACTTTTAACGTTTTCCTGGTCCCTTCAAAAACATTATCGTAGAGCAGACGGCCGGAGTTCAGCCGGAAAGGTATCCTGTTCCTTTTCGCCAGTTCCAACGTTCCGAAATCATTTATTGTGATCTCCAGGCGGGACTGGGCGATGCGGCCGCGCCCGGCAAGTTTTGAAAGCTCCTTAAAGATAGAAGTAAGAAGACCGATCCCTGTTCCGCTTACAGGGGGGGTGAGCAGGCAGACCTTTTTCCCCAGGGCTTGCAGAGCGGCCGCCTCTTCGCAGATTGATTTAGATATCAGATTTTCGCAGAATTCGGCTCCGATGTGGAACCACTCGAAACTCCGCAGGACGGCGTCGAATTGCCCGGTTTTTTTTAGGCTCGCAAGAGTCATTGTCCCCAGCCGTATCCCTTTTTCCATTATTATTGGAGCTCCTTTAAAACCTGGTTCCGTCCCAACCGCTCATTTTTTGTATAAAAATCCGCCTGGCTTTATCCAGCGGAAGCGTGGAAGAAAGCGTGGACGCCAGATCCGACATTTTGCGCAACGCTTTGACCTTCCTTATCTTTAACGGTGTCGGGTCGTGACGTGTGCCGTATTTAAGGTACTGCGCACCCGCGAGCGCGAGGTCAAAAAAAGCCGTGGCATCGCAAAATCGCGGGGCGCCCCCGACGGCCAATCGGGTCTCGATCCGCCTTACAAGACCGGGCAGTTCCCCAGCGCGGTCCGGGATTTCAAGAGCCTTGACTTTAACAAGTCCGCCCGGTCGTGCGGTTATCCTGCACAACGAACCGTCCGGCAGGGCCGTTTTTAAACTGTAGTAGCCCGGCTGATGCAGTTGGCAGCGGCCGTTTACATAGGCGCAGCCGAAAAAACGATAATCAAAAATCTCGCTCTCTATGCCGTGCTTGCGGCAAAACGAGATTATTTCCCGCGCCTCAAGCCGGGTCAACTGATTCGGCAGGATAATACGGGAAACCCCGAAGCGGTAGAAGAATGCCGCGCTAAGGGTGTTGAAAACAGGCTGTACGGAACTTAGTTGCAGCCGCGCGCGCAGACGCGGCTTGCCGGAAAAAAGTTTTTCAAGAAGATAGGGGCTTGAAATGATAAAGGCGTCGATTCCCATCGCGTCTATTCCGCGTATCCGTTTCAGGATCAGGGCATGATTTTTAAAGTCAGATGAATGAATGGCGTTGACGGCCAGAGAGATCGGTTTGCCTAGAGTATGCGCTTTTTCTATGGCGGGCCGCAGGTGGTTTTGAGGCAAAAAACCGAAACTGAACGCAGGAAGTTTATTTAGCGCCGTGTAGAATTCGTCCGCGCCCGCTTCGGCCAGCGGTTCCAGTTCTTTCAGGTCCGTAAAACAGGAAACTATTTTCATGATTATAACCGCCGCCGCTCAAAACACTTCGGACTTGATGGTCCCCGGGAGTTTGTTCGAAGTCGTTAACTCTTTCCATCCGTGTACCCTCAAATAGTCGGCTCTTGCGCCGCAACAGGCTGGTTCCAGTGAACATTGTCTACAGGCCGGGTTTTTAGCTTTTTCCGTTATGCCGGCTTCCAGGATGCGGTCGCCCCTCCGCCAGCGCTGAAATTCAAAGGAGAATCCCTCAAAATTGCGCAGCCGGCACAAGGGGATGTTTTGTACCACGGCTTTGATGTGTTTGATTTTGAGTTTCGCGAGAGCTATCTTCAAGAAGGGCTCCGCATCGCTGTAGCGCGGGACGATGTCCCGGCTGTCTTTGACCCGGCCGGCGTTACGCACGAAAGTGAAATTGACGAAGGCCAACGCCGGGTAATTTTTGATCACCCAGTCCGCGAAGAACGGCAGGCTGCGGTAGTTCCCCTTGAAGATTATATGGAACAGGCGGAGCTTATGCTCGGCGCCCAGATTTTTTAGATTTTCAAGCCCTTTTTCGGCCAAGGCGAACTTGACGCTGCGGGTGGCTTTTCTGTAAGTCTCGGGATCTGCGGCCGGAAAATTGACCGTGAAATAATCCACGGCTTTTTCCACCTTGCGGCAAAATTCTGGGTCCGCGAGCGCTACGGCATTTGTGGACAGCATGAAGCTCTCTACTCCGGCCGCTTTCAGCGTTTTTATCCAGTCAAAAAAATTCCTGCTGACGGTAGGCTCGCCAGCGCCCTCAAGGCTCACCGCTTTAACGCGCTTTTTCTTTATCGCGGCGGCGGTTTTCTCTTTTGAGGCGGGTTCGTCGGCCGGTGGATTGTGGCAATAGACGCAATATAGGTTGCAGGTGCGCGCCATTGGTACGCATAGCTGTTCGCTTATCCACGTTTGTTTCTTTTTTCCCGCCCTTGGCGCCATGGACCTATCTTATCATTTTTCTCCTTTGCCGCTGTGCAAACCGAAGCTGTCGGTGCGCGGGGTAAACGCTACCGGACCGCGCCGCTTGCGTAGCGTGGCGCGGGAGGTCGGGAAGGGCGGGCACGGAGTGCCCGACCCTGGTTTTGCGTTCCGGGACCCCGGCAGGCCTAAAATAAAGCAAACTTTCTTAGACAGCCGTGGGCCTTTAGGCCCAGGCCAGCATGGGCCTAAAGGCCCTGTCTGATGTGTTTTTATAATCTTAGAATATCACGTCATAAAATATGCAGACACTTAAGGATGGATTTAATGTCTAAAGCAAAAGTGATCTTGCTGAACGTCGTACTGTTGCTCTCCTTCGTGAATTTTGCGGTCGCCGCCGGCCTTGGAAACGATTCCAAAAACTCTGTTCCCGCCGCAGAACTGCTCGTATCCATGGCGCCTTCTCCGGACTTTCTGGGAGCAATGATGCTTCAGAAAGTGGAAGCCGCTCCGGTTATCCTTGAAAATAAAAAACTCATTGCGCCCGGCCGCGACCTCGCGCCGAAAGTCGAAGATCCAATCCGTACAAAAGCAATTCTTAAGCTGGTCGGCGATATTTATAATAATGTTCATCTGCCCTATGCGCAGGATGGCGCCACTTTTAAGAACAAAGAGCGCAAGCTGCCCGTTCAGCCGGCCGGTTTTTATAAAGAGTACACGCTCCTCACAGGCAGCGCTCCGCATACGGTGGTTATTGACGGACAAACTTACCAGGTGGCCCCGGATCTGAGTGCCCGCGGTTCCGAGCGTTGTATAATAGGCGGTGGGACTAAGCTGTATTATACCCCGGACCATTACGCGCATTTTATCGAATTGACCGTGGTTAAATGATGCGGTCCCCGTCCGCATTTCTTGGTGATAAAGAAGTTTTTCTGAAACCGGACATAACAGATATGAAGGCGGAGGAAATAGAGAAACTGCTTCCTCCGCTTGGTTTTTTTGTATTCCGCCTGGACGGCGCCGGCGTAAAAGGTAAGCGGGAGCTGCTGGCTGTTCTGGCCGCCGGCCTTAAATTCCCCGCCTATTTCGGTTACAATTGGGACGCCCTGCTGGACTGCCTTCGGTCCTTGCCCGATTTTATCCAGGCCCGCGGTTACGCCGTGATAATAGAGCGGTTCGATCTCTTCCTGAAAGATTCCCCGGCCGAGCTTGAGGATTTCAGGGATATCGCTGAAACGGCCGCCGGATTCCTTTCGGAAAAATATAAGCTCCCGTTTAAAATAATAACGCTATGAAGCTGATGAAATTAGTTTTCTTAGCGTTTTTTATATTCTCACTCCGCGCGCATGCCGGCGCCGTCGGTCCGACTGTCGATAATCCGCGCATTAAAACCGCCCGGCGGGAAGGCAAGCCGGTCCGTTTTAAGACTCCGGATGGCTGCGCTTTGGAAGCTTTTTATCAGCCCGCTTCTTCAGGCGCATATGTGTTTGTGAATATCCATGGCATGGGCTCCAGCGGCGGTGAGTGGGCGGTTTTGGAAGCCGGATTGAGAAAAAGAGGCTATGGCTATCTTTCTATAGATCTCCGTGGGCATGGCGAAAGCCTGGAGTGCGCGGGTAAACCGGTCGGTTATAAAACCTTTTCCCCGGTCCAATGGGCCGGGCTTTCCGCGGATATACGGGCCGCGGCGGACTTCCTTAAAGGCAGAAAAGTTCCATCCAGCCGCCTGGTGCTGTGCGGCGCCAGTATTGGGGCCAATCTCTCCCTTAAGACCGCAGCGGAGGGGCTGCGTCCCGCGGGCATTGTGCTCCTGTCTCCGGGCATGTCGTACGCCGGAATAGAGGCCGAGGTCTTTTTGGACGGATTGGGCGCCATTCCTTTGCTGCTGGCCGCGTCGGAGGACGATCCTTATGCCTGGGACAGCGCCGGTGTCCTGGTTGCGCGGGCTAAGTCCCAAAATATCCCCGCCGTTTTCAGGGCCGGACCCGGTGGACACGGCGCAAATATGCTTTCTGAAACCCGGCCGGAACTTCTGAATTATATCCTTGATTGGGCGGATGGATTCCGCATGAAATAAAAACCCCGCTTGAGGCGGGGTTTTTGCGGGGAGCCTGTCCGGCTTATTCGCGTGCGCCGGCTTTATGTCTCGGCAAGATAAGCGTTAATTCCCCGTTCCCGTAGCTTATTTTTATTTTTTTGACTTCCATTCCGGTTGGCGGCGTCATGCTTCTTGTGAAGCGGTTTCTTGAACAGGTTTCGCTCCAGCTCCCGGCTGTTTTGGTTTTCCGTTCCTTCTTCCTGGTTCCCGCCACCGTCAAGACCCAGTTCTTAACACTTATTTTCAGGTTCTTTTTCTCAAACCCCATGATCTCAAAGGCCGCGCCTTTATCCACGGTCGTAATTACGGTGGTTTTTAGATTCCGTCCGATGGCAGGAAAGACGGTGAAAAAATCATCAGCATTCGCTATTATCAGGCTGTTTGCCGGGTCCGCGATCATTACTTCTTTGCGATTTATGCCCCATCCTTTTGCAGCGGAGAAGCTTGGGGCCATCGGGCGTTCCCGTTTAGTATATTGTGTATAATTGGCAGTTAAATATGGAGAGTGCTAACTATTTATCTGTTTGTATTCCGGGGATCCTATTATGATATTGAAAAACGCGCTTTTATGTATTAGACTATGAATAGCCGCATCCCCGGATACGCAGCATATCCGGGAGTTTTGGTTTATCGAAAAACGACCTGTTAATCACAAGTCGGGCGGAACCGGAGAATGGTTTCCGCCTGGTGGGATCCTGAAAAATAGTCCCGCCAATTCCCGGGAAGGGGCTACACCAAGGGGGTTTTATGGATAACGAGAATATAATAACTCTGCAACTACAATTAACCAGGAGGAAGGCATTCCTTCTTTTGACATTTTTTTTCCTCTGTTGGCATCCAGGCTTCCTGGGGTCTGAGACCCTGACCTTAACCACGTATTATCCCGCGCCTTACGGCGGCTACGCCAGTCTGCTTACCACCGGCCAAACTCTTTTAGCCAGGGATGGCGGTAATGTGGGAATCGGGACAGGGGCCGGCGGCGTCCCCGGATACAAGCTTACCGTGCAGGGCGGTATAGGCGGCAACGTCGCTTTCACTCCGTCTTATACCGCTTGGTGGACGTACGCTGCGGGGGACGGCGGCGCCGCTATTTATAATGACGCCAGTGGGTACAACACTCTTATGATAGTGGGGAACGCCTCTGGCGGCGGGGGAATCCGCAGGGTCGGGGTCTGGGATGATCTCAATGTCAGCGGCAGTGAGAGTATTCAAGGCAGTCTAAATGTTAACGGAAACATTAGCTCTAATGGTTCGATCATAAACATGTGCCAGTTACGGCCATATAGCCAAAACGGACAAACCTGGTGTCTCAGGGCGGACGAAAGGGTTATCACATGGTATGGAGACGGGGCCCCTGATTCCGGCATGCTTCTTCGCGCGGTGGGGCTTGATATAACCAATAGTCAGGCGTGGAAGATGGTAGGGTTGGCCGCCGACCGCGCCGGAAACATGTTGTGCTGCAGGATACAATAGAGCCGCGCCCCATAATACCGGGAATTACGCACCAAGGCAGGAGGCTTATCCGCCGTGCGCCGTATAAAGGAGAGGAACTTGAAAAAGCAGGGAAACAGAACGATTGGTATCAAGGTCAGTCTGAAGGATCGGAGCCTGGACGTTGTCCGTTATGCCGCGTACGCCGTGAGCGACGCGGCGTATGTTTTTATAAAACCGGCCGGCAAGAGCGCTGTTGCGCTTGAGTTCGCTCCCAAAAATTCCGCTGCGGCAAAGAATCTGCCCCGGCGCTTTAAAGAAGAACTTAATGACGAACAAAAACGCGCAGCCATTTTTGACTCGAACCGTGATTTGAGGGAGTTCATGATCCTGAAAGCGCTCGCGTACGAGGAAATCCCGCCCGCCGGACAGCAGGAAGATTCAGGCCTCACGCCGGAACAGGAGCGCGAACTGGACGCTTTGATAGCGCAGGTTGAAAGCGAGATAAAGAAGGAATCATCCGGGAACAAGGTTAAAGACCCGCTTGGCATCACTAGAACATGGGAAGAAAAATATGGCGCAAAAACAGGCCACAAAAAAAAATAAAAAATCTCAGTCCCTGCTGCCGCAGGCGCTGTGGCAAAAGATAGGTGCGAATTACCTCCTCACGAATGATTCCGGCCACTACGCGTGGCTTAAGGAAAAAGATTTCGCTCTGGTAACAGCCGGCAAAATGGCGGAAAAAGATCCCCTTTTCGCGGAGTTGGCGGCCAAGGGTTTTATCAGGAACCGTCTAGATTTTAACGACCTGGCCGCCAAGTGGAAAAAGAAGAACGCTTATTTGTACTATGGCCCAGGTTTGCATATCCTTGTAATGACGCTCAGGTGCGGCAATAAATGCCTTTATTGCCAATCCGCCGCCGCCGGATTGGGCGCCAAACACACCGACATGCCCCTGGCCGTAGCGCGCAAAAGCGTGGATCTTGCTTTTAATTCTCCGAACCCCGGCATCACTATAGAATTTCAGGGAGGGGAACCGTTGCTGAACTGGGAGGTTCTAAAAAGTACCGTGGTGTACGCGCGCAAAAAGGCACGGATCTCCGGCAAGGACTTGAAACTGGCGCTGGTCTCCAACTTCAGCCTGATGACCGCGGAGAAAGCCGAGTTTCTCCTCAAGCATGAGGTTTCACTCTGCACCTCGCTGGACGGTCCGAAAGCATTGCATGATGAGAACCGGGTCTCTTCCGCCGGCAGTTCTTACGAAGATACCGTAAAGTGGATAAAATTTTTCCAGGCCCGGCACGATACGCAGGTCCCGGAATACCGGGTGTTTAAACCCAGCGCCCTGTTGACCGTCTCACGGTATTCACTCTCAAGCCACAAGGAGATAATAGACGAATATGTCGGGATGGGGCTTGAGGATATCTTCATCAGGCCGCTTGCGCCCATAGGATATGCCCGGAGGCTCTGGGGCAAGATCGGCTACGACGCCAAGGATTTCTCAATTTTTTATTTGAAGAGTTTGGATTATATTCTGAAACTTAATCAGCGCGGCGTTGTTATCAGGGAAAAAATGGCCTCTATGATGCTGGATAAGATCGTCAATTTTCGCGATCCCGGCTACCTTGACGCGCGCTGTCCATGCGGCGCGGCCATCGGCCAGCTGGCTTACAATTATAACGGCGACATTTACACCTGCGATGAAGGCCGCATGGTAGGCTGGGAGGGCAACGATCTTTTCCGCATCGGCAATGTTTTCACCGACAGCTATAAAAAGGTCATCACCTCTGCGACTACCAAGGTTTGCGTGGTCTCTTCCAACCTGGAGGCCCAGCCGGTTTGCGCCCGCTGCGCTTATAAGCCCTACTGCGGCGTATGCCCGGTCTATAATTACGAGACCCAGGGAACTTTATGGGGAAATATGCCCGCTAACGACCGGTGCGGACTTTTTAAGGGGATATTTAAAGCGCTGTTCACGCTTTTGAAAAACCCTGAAAAGGCCGCCATACTTAAAAAATGGGTGGCAAAATAATGAATACGAATAAAGTCGCGAAGGAAATATTTTTAGACGCCGGGATTTATTCCGGCGAAGCGGTAAAGCTGGCGGCTTTCGTGTTTTCCGACAGGGCGGACATACGGATCGCTCCGGGCAAAGGCGTGTTTACGGTGTCGGTCAGCGCGGAGGACGCCGAGCACACGGTCGGAGAGTTCCTGAACGAGGTCTTGAACCAGCAGTGCAGGATAGATCTGGCGAAGAAAAATTCCAAAATAGCCGGTATTATAGTAACAAAAGCGCTTTTATCCGCTGCCGGTGAAAAATAGTTCCTTTCCAAAAATCGCGCTTCCCCGTCAGCCCGCGCAATGGCCGCAAGTTTCTGTTAAGCGGGTCGCAGAGTGTTTTATATCTGCCCCGAACTCCTGTCTATGCCTGATATAGCGTTTTGGAATAAATGCAACAACAAGTGCGTTATGTGCACAAATGCGCCTGAGTTCGCGGCTCAGGACTCCACCCAGTACGGTCTTAAATGCCAGATAGAGAAGCTGGAGCGTTATCTTAAGGGACTTGGGCCAGTCTATTTGAAGAACGCGGATAAATCCGATTTCATAAGTCTGACAGGCGGAGAGCCGTCCCTGCATCCGGATTTTTTCAGGTTGCTGGCTTATTTCAGGAAAAGATTGCCCGGGATAAGTATTGCGCTGCTCTCCAACGGCCGCGGATTCGCTGATAAAGATTTTACCCGCCGGTTGTTAAGGGTGGCCAAGCCTCCGTTCACCGCGGCTGTGGCCGTTCACGGCGCTTCACCCCGGATCCATGACCGGGTGGCTGGAGTGAAGGGGGCTTTTAAGGAGACCATAAAGGGATTAAAGAACCTGTCGGACGGACTTAAAAGGCGGGTCGGGGGACTCGAAATAAGGATAGTTCTGCATCGGTTGAATGTTGGGGAACTTAAAAAAATACTGGAGTTCCTGCTTAAGCGCTTCCCGGCCGTGGACCGCTACAGGGTGGTGGTCATGCACTATGAGATAGAGGGGATGTCTTTTAAAAACCATGAACATCTGGCGCTTAGGCTTTCCGAATCGGCCAAAGCGATAAACGCCGCCGGCTCTTTGATAAATCGGTTCCCCGATCTCAGGCTTTACCATTTTCCGCTCTGCCTGGTGGGCAGGGAGTTAAGAAGCCGGTGCTGGATAACGTTGCCGCCGGAAGACCGGATTTATCCCGAAAAATGCGCTAAATGCCGCGCCGGGAAAAAATGCCTGGGGCTGATGCTCGAGTATTACAGAAAATTCGGAGACGCGGAGCTTAAACCTTTATGAAATTTTTCGGGCTCGCGGCCCTCTCCGTCTTCGCCGTCTGGTCCGTTGCCGTTGTGAATGTAGATATGGCCGTAAAGCGGATCCCGAACGCCAAGATCGTGCTCGGGGCTAAACTCCTCCTGCTGGCGTTGGGGCTGCTGCTGGTCAATTCCTACATGGGGACCCGCGGCGCGGTGTCGAGTTATCTGAATTGGAACTTCTATCTCTTATGGTGCGCGCATCTCTCCTGGGCGGTTTTGGCCGGAGTGACGCTGTGGTACTCGGAGATCTGGCCGGCCGGCGACGCCAAGTTCTTTATACTGGTCGCGGCCTGGCTGCCCCTCATAAATCCGTCCCTGAAAAATTTCCCGAACTATATTTCCCTGAACCTGCTGGTGAACATCTTTGTCGCGGCCGCGCTGGCGGCCGTCGGCGGTTTTATCGCCTCTGGATTTTACAAGGCAAGTCCCGCCGATTTTTTTAAGGAACTGCTCGGCGATATTAACAAACGTTTTGCGGGCCTGGCCGGAGGGAGCCAAAATAATAAATGGGCTATTACTGCGTATCTCGCCAATATGACTTTTCTTTTTCTCCTCCAGCAGATCTTCAACACCGAAAGCAGGCATTTCCTGGGCCGGTTCCTGGCCAGGGCCGATATTGTTTATTTTTTTCTATTCTTTCTGTGGGATAAAATAGGGGATGTGTTTACCGGCAGGAAGTGGCTGATAGCGATCACGGCCTGCTATATTATCTATTTCTTCGTCGGCTATTTTTATTTCTATGACAGGCTGGCGGCGCTGGTCCTGTATTCCCTGGGGAATGTTTTCAGGTTCAGCCTGCTGCTTTTTTTCGGCAGGTTCATGCTGGAGTTCCTCATGGAGAAAAAAGACACGGTTTACGTCGGTCCCGGCGAGCTTCAGGCGGGTATGATATTTTCGGCCAAAACGGCCAGGACTCTGAAGGCCAACACGGCTTTTGAAGGGGCTTTTGACGATTGTTTTAAGGATGGCCTGAGCGAGGAGCAGGTGGGGCTGCTTAAAGATTGGATGGGGAAATTGTCCGTGCGGGATCCCAAGATAGAAATGGTAACGGGCCGTCCGTTCGCTTTATGGATATTTGCGGGAGCCGTGTTCACTCTCCTGTTCGACAAAAATATCGTAAAACTGCTCATGTGATAGAAAATCAGAGATAATGGAAGAAAAGTCTAAAAAGTACAAAATAGTCCTATTCGCCGGTTATGCCTGCAGCAACCGCTGCGTGTTCTGCGTGAACGCGGACAAACGCGGCCTGCCGGAAAGGACGACCGGCGAGTTGTTGTCTTCGATTTATGCCGCCAAAAAAAAAGGCGCGGATGTGCTGGAGATAATCGGAGGCGAAGCAACCATGCGACCGGATTTTACCGCGTTAGTGCGCGCCGCCAAGGATGTCGGCATAGCCGAGGTGGTCTGCGCCACCAACGGCCGCGTGTTCGCCGATATGTCCATGGCCAGGGCCATAGTCGGGGCGGGGATAGACGCGCTTATCTTTTCCATACATGGGCCGTCCGCCGCGATACACGACGCGCTGACGGCGAGTCCAGGCAGTTTTTCGGAATTGATGAAGGGCCTGGCCAATCTTAAAAAACTGGGGTTTAAGCGCGTGGGAGGAAATACCACGGTAGTTAAAGGCAATATGCGCACGCTTCCGGCCCAGGCCGGACTTTATGTGCGGCTTGGAATCCGGAACGTGGAATATATATTCGTGGATCCGAATTATGGCGGGGCCAAGAACGATTTTTTCGGATTGGTCCCCAAAATATCTTCGGCCGCGCCGTATATGAGGAAGGCGCTTGGCATCGGCCTTGCCGCAGGATTTGACCAATGGAAGGCGCGGTATGTGCCGCTCTGTCATTTCAGGGGTTTTGAGGCGCAGATAAGCGAAATGAACGAGCGTCAGCTTTTTCGCACAGAGCACTGGGCGCCGGATTTTATAAATACCGATGCCATAGTTTCGCGCGGCGTAGTGGGGCGCCGGCGCACGGAGGCTTGCAAAGGCTGCGCGCGGTTCAATGTCTGCGAGGGGCTCTGGGTTGAATACCTTAAGCGTTATGGCGATCATGAATTGAAGGCGATTAAATGATGTCCGAAAAGAAAAATCTAAAATGTTATGAATTGATACTTAACTATAACTGCAACGCCAAATGCGCTTTTTGTTCGCAGGGGTCGTTCGATAAGACGCTTAACGCGGATTTCGACACAATAGCCAGAAATATATATTCGGCGTACCGGGCCGGTTACCGCCGGCTGGGATTTACGGGTGGAGAACCGCTTATAAGGCCGGATATTCTGAAAATAGTGTCTTTGGGGCGTTCGGTGGGGTTTAAGTTTATCCGCATTCAGACCAACGGCATAAAGCTCGCGGATCCGGACTTTTGCGCCGCTTTGGTCAAGGCCGGACTCACGTTCTGCAAGTTTTCTTTTACCACGGATTCGGCGGCCGCGCATGACGGGCTTGTGGGTGTGTCCGGCGCCTGGCGCAAGGCCGTCAAGGGCATCGCTAATTTGCGCAGGCTTAGGATAAGGCTCGGGACCAATATCCTGGTCAACAAGCGCAATTACCGCCGTCTTCCGGAGATAATAAAATATTTCTTAAAAAAAGGCATTACCAATTTTGTCGTCATCTACCCCGTCTATATAGGCGGTATGGCCGCGGACGCGAAAAAAATCGGCGTTAGCCTGCCTGCCTCCGAGAAATACTTCGCCGCGTCCATTGAGGTGATGGGGAAAGCCGGGCTGCCGGGAGAGATACTGTTCCTAAACACGCCGCCGTGTTTCCTCAAAGGCCGGGAGAAGCTGGCCATCGGGTTAGACCTGTTCAATACGATTGTCACCGGCCCGGACGGTAAAAAGACGGATTTGGATGCCAACGCCGAAGCCGCCAAGGTGAAAGGCGCTCCCTGCCGCCGCTGCGCGTTGAATAAAAAATGCCGCGGGGCGGACCGCCATTATATCAGCCGCTTCGGATGGGCTGGGTTTGTGCCGGTGGAGAAAATAAGCGAGACAAAAAATACCGCCGCCGCTGGCCGCGCTTACCTTTCCGACAACGAGAAGTGTATGATAGAGATACTGCGGCGCAAAGCCATGGCGTCCACCGAAGAGGTGCTGGCCCTTTCCAAGGATATAGTTCTGTGCCGAGACTGTTCCGACGGGAACGCCGTGCTTGCCGCCGCCGCAAGCCTAGTCTCCAGGGGCCTGGTCAGGAACAGTTTTGCGCGAGGGGTTTACCGGTGGACGCTCGCAAAACCGTATGGGACGATCAGACGATGGCTTTAAAACTTTTATCCGCCTTTTTCTCTAGAAGCCTGTCCGACATAAGGCTTTTGTGGTTCCCCGGCCCGGCGGCCTCCGGGCTGTGGCTGTAAAAGAGAGTGTCACATATGTCTTTAATACATCTATTCGGGCGGTGCAATCAGAAATGCGTGTTCTGTTCTTATCCGTTCGACGCTCTAAGCGGGAAAAGTCCGTATCTTAAGTCCTGGCTTAAAGAGATCTCGGAGATGAAGCCCGGGCTGGTGCAGATATCAGGCGGTGAGCCTTTGCTGGCCGATTTCGCGGACCTGATCAAGATCTTAGCCTTTTGCGCTAGGAGCGGCCGGCGGATAGAATTGCAGACCAACGGCGTCTTGCTGTCAAAGCTGGACCAGGTCAGACTGAAGCTTCTGGTAAAAGCGCTGAATAGTGCTAAAGGCTATTTTAATATTAATTTCTCTGCGCCCCGTGCCGCGCTTGACCGGAAGATCACCCGGACCAGCGGAGCTTTTGCCGCGCGGACAAAAGCGGTAAAAAATCTCCTGGAGCTGGGGGCAAAAATCAGGCTGACCTGCGTTATTTTTTCGCTCAATTACAAGGAGGCCGAGGAGATTGCCGCCTTCGCCGTTAAAAATTTCAAGGGTCTTTCCTGGCTGCAGTTCAGTTTTATAAAAGGCATAGGCAGGGCCGAAGCCTCCAGGTTCATTCCAAAATACTCTTCCGCGGCGCCCTACCTTATGAAAGCGCTTGACCTATGCGTCCGGAAAGGGCTTAAATGCGAAGTGGATCATATTCCGCCTTGTTTCCTCGGCCGCCATCACGCCAGAAACGTGGATGTAAAAAAAATGCGTTTCGGGATCCCCGGACCGCACCTGGCGGAAAAGGAAAAAGTGCCGGAATGCGAAGGCTGCGGTTTTTTTAAGCTCTGTCCCGGCCCCAGAAAAGATTATATCGCCGTCCATGGTGGTTTGAAATGAAAAGATCCGTTCTTCCGCTTACAAAAGAATTCCCTGCGCTTCAAACGCGAGTGGCCGGCCGCAGGATGATCTATCTGGACAGCGCATGTACCGCGTTGAAGATGAGATCCGCCGCGGAAGCCCAGAAGGAATTCCTCCTGGACTTGGGAGGGTGCGGAGGCAGACGTTCTTCTCACGCCCTGGCCGGAGCGGTCGAGGAGAAATATGCGGCGGCCCGCGCGTCCGCGGCGCGGTTCACAGGCGCGGCTTCGCCCGGAGAGATAATATTCACCAGCGGCGCCACCGAGGCCGTTAATATTTTAGCCGGCGCTTGCCCCTTTACCCCGAAAAAAAACGAGGTGATACTTTCCCCGCTGGAGCATAACAGCGTTTTCCTCCCTTTTTATAACCTGGCTAAAGCGGGAAAAATAAAATTGAGAGTTATGCCGCTTAAGGATTTAAAGCCGGATATCGGAGCGCTGGAGCGCATGTTAAGCGGGAAGACCGCTATGGTCTGCGCCGCCAGGGCGTCCAATTTCTTCGGCGGAGTCACGGATCTAGAGCGCTTGGCGCGCTTGGCCCATACAGCCGGCGCGGTTGTGTTTTCAGATGACGCGCAGTATGCCCCCACCCATCCGGTCAACGCCGAGGTTTCAGGCGCGGATGCCCTGGCGTTCTCGGGACATAAACTGGGTGCGCCGTTCGGTACAGGGGTTTTGTGGGTTAAAAAAACGCTGCTTGCCCGGCTTAGACCGTTCAAGGTCGGAGGAGGAGTGGTAAAGAGCGTGGAGGCTTCCGGCTCCGGGTTTAAAGTGGAGTACCTAAGGGATTACCAGGGTTTTGAAGCCGGCGTGCAGAATTACGCCGGCGTTTTCGCCATGGCGAGGGCTTTTGATATGCTTTCGGCGCTCGGTCAGGAAGCCATAAGGGAGCATATGGCGGACCTGGTCTCATACGCCTACGGACGGCTCCGAGGTTTTAAAGAGATAAAAGTGCTGGGCCAGCGGGAGGACCTTGAAAAAGGCGCTCTTATCTCATTCGTCCCGGCGGGAAGATCTTTTTCCCCCGCGGACCTTAATATTTTTCTAAACACTCATTATAAGGACCGGTTTATAGCCTTGCGCACCGGCCGCCATTGCGCGGACCTGGCTTCTTTGAATAGCGGCTTGGCCGGGACGGTCAGACTTTCTTTTTTTATTTATACCTCAAAGCTTGATATAGACGAGTTCATCCTGGCGCTGCAAAAGTATCTGTCATTTTTGCGATAATGGAGAGGCCCCGGGTGCTGAACGTCCTTCTGACGACCGGTCCGACGGAGGGATTGGAGGAATTTCCCGATAAATAATATTTTACAAGGCCGATGGTCATTAAATACAATATAAAAAGGCCGTGGATGCGGGATTCTCTCTCGAAGCCAGGCCGCTGCTGGCAGTGACCTTTTAAACTGGAGGAGCAATGGACCTTAAACAACTCAATACCGCCGTATTAAAACATAGAAACAGTATGATAGCTTTCGCCAGGGATCTAATCCGCATACCGAGTTTTTCCATGCAGGAAGGCAGACTTGTGGAGCGCATTAAGAAGGAAATGATCAAAGTCGGTTTTGACAGGATAAAAATAGATGCCATGGGCAATATCATAGGTTTTATCGGTAAGGGCAAAAAAAAGATAATGATAGACGCCCATATCGATACCGTGGGCATCGGGGATAAAAGCGCGTGGAAGATAGACCCGTTCGGCGGCGTTTTTAAGAACGGGACCATTTATGGGCGCGGCGCCACCGATCAAAAGTTGTCCATGGTTTCCATGGTCTATGCCGGCAAAATGATAAAAGAACTGGGTCTGACGGGAGACTATACTTATATGGCCGTGGGTTCCGTGATGGAAGAGGATTGCGACGGCCTGCCGCTTCTACATATTATCAATAAGGAAAAAATAAAGCCGGATTTCGTGGTGTTGACCGAACCCACAAACCTTTGCGTCTATCGCGGCCATCGCGGGCGCATGGAAATGAAAGTCGTGACTAAGGGCCGTTCCTGTCACGCCTCCGCCCCGGAGCGCGGGGATAATGCCGTGGTGAAAATGTCCGCCATTATCCGGCAGATCACGGACCTGAACAAGAATCTTAAAAAAGACAAATTCCTGGGCAAAGGCACCGTGGTCGTAACGTCCGTGGAATGTAAGACGCCTTCGCTGAACGCCGTGCCGGACGAATGCACCATTTACCTGGACCGGCGTCTTACGGCCGGAGAGGGGCTTAGTTCTTCCGTCGCGGAAATAAAGCGCCTGCCGGCGGTCAGGAAGACCGGGGCGAAAGTGGAAGTGCTTTATTACGACGCCGTGGCCTGGACGGGCTTAAAAGTGGGGCAGGAAAAGTATTTCCCGACCTGGGTGTTGCCGGAAAACCATAAACTGGTTCAGGCGGGCGTGAAGGCGGGGAAAATCGCGCTGGGTAAAACCCCGGTGGTTGACAAGTGGGTGTTCTCAACCAACGGAGTCGCCACCGCCGGGAGGCTCAAGATCCCGACCATCGGCTTCGGGCCGTCCAACGAGATATACGCGCATACGGTCAAAGAGAACATGCCGGTGTCGGATCTGTTAAAGGCGGCCGTGTTCTACGCGGCTATACCGCAGTATTTGTAAACTTTAGAAACGCCAGGAGATAAAAAATGCCTATCGATACCGCAAATTCCTTAGATGTCTCAAAGTCCTTAACCGAACTGGAGAAGCTTGGCGCCGACCTTTACGGCAAGGATTTCCTGCTGACCTGGGAAAAATCCGACGCCGAACTTAAGGAAGTGTTCCTGATAGCCGAGTTGCTTAAGGAAATGCACGCCAGGAACATCCCGGTAGATATGTTCAAGACCGGACTCGCCGTCTCTAACTTTCGGGACAATTCGACCAGGACCAGGTTCTCCTTCGCCTCCGCCTGCAACCTGCTGGGACTCGCCGTGCAGGACCTCGACGAGGGGAAGTCTCAGATAGCCCACGGAGAGACCGTGCGCGAAACGGCCAACATGATCTCTTTCCTGACCGAAGCGGTCGGGATCAGGGACGATATGTTCATCGGCAAAGGGCATACCTATATGCGGGAAGTGGCTGAGGCCCTCGATGACGGCTTCAAGAACGGCGTGCTGAACCAGCGCCCGGCCGTGGTGAACCTCCAGTGCGACCTGGACCACCCGACGCAGTCGATGTCGGACATGCTGTTCATAAAGAACCATTTCGGCGGTTTCGAAGGCCTGAAAGGCAAAAAGATAGCAATGACCTGGGCCTACTCGCCCAGCTACGGCAAGCCGCTTTCCGTCCCGCAGGGCGTCATCTGCCTGATGACCCGCTACGGCATGAACGTTGAACTGGCCCACCCTGAAGGCTACGACCTGCTGCCGGAGACCATAAAGGTGGCGGAAAAGAACGCCAAGAAGTCGGGCGGCTCCTTCAGGGTCTCCAACAGCATGGAGAGCGCTTTCAATGACGCCGATATCGTCTACCCGAAAAGCTGGGCCCCGTACAAGGTGATGGAGCGCCGAACGCAGCTCCTCGAAAAGTCCGACCACGCCGGCCTGAAGGACCTGGAAAAAGAGTGCCTCGCTCAGAATGCCAGGCATACCGGCTGGGAATGCGACGCGGGTAAGATGAAGCTTACCAAGGGCGGCGAAGGCCTGTACCTGCACTGCCTGCCCGCAGACATCACCGACGTGTCCTGCAAGCGGGGCGAGGTGTCCGCGAAGGTGTTCGAGAAGTACCGCATCGGCACCTACAAGGAAGCCGGCTACAAGCCATTCATCATCGCGGCCATGATAACCGCCTGCACGAAGAAGAACCCCGCGAAAGTGCTCGAAGCCCTGTACAAGGCCGGGCAGAAACGGGTCCTGTAGACCCGGAAAAAGTCTTCGGACCGGCCATGACGCCGGGTTTATTTACGCAGGCCTTCAATAAATGAAAAAAAGAGAAAGAACCCTTAAGTGCCCCCCGCAGGTGTGGTGGAAGCGCTTGGGCGGGGAGTATCTGCTCACCAACGAAGTCGGCGAGTATATTATGCTTTCTCCCGGAGAGTTCCGGGTTTTTACGGGGACTGGCGCTTTGCCCTCTTCCGGGCGGAAGTTCCTGGAGATGGAGGAAAAGGGGTTCCTGAGGGAGCGGCTGGACTTTGAGAGCCTTGCCCGCAGATGGAAGGAGTCCAACTCCTATCTGGACCGCGGACCGGGCCTGCATATTTTCGTCCTGACGCTCCGGTGCAATCATAAGTGTCTCTACTGCCAGTCCGGAGCTTTGCGCGAAGAAGAAAAGCGTTCCGATATGGACCTTAAGACCGCCCGCAAAAGCTTGGACTTCGCTCTTGACGCCCCGGTTAAAGGTCTGACCATAGAATTCCAAGGCGGAGAGCCGCTGCTGAATTGGAAGGTCCTGAAAGAAACGGTCCTTTATGGTGAAAAGAAGGCCAAAGCCTCCGGTAAAGAAATAAAGTTCGCCCTGGTTTCCAATTTCAGCCTGATGACCAAAGAAAAGGCTGATTTTCTCGTAAAGCACAGGGTGGCGCTCTGTACTTCCCTTGACGGGCCCGCTTCCCTGCATGACCGGAACCGGATCCTGGCCGGAGGCGGCTCCCACGCCCTGGCCGTGAAATGGATAAAATATTTCACCGGGGTTTGCGGCAAGGGCTCCGACTGCGGCCCCAGCGCCCTGCTTACGGTCTCAAAACATTCACTGGGCCGGGAGAAAGAAATAGTGGAAGAATATGCCCGCCTGGGACTGGCGTCCATCTTTGTCAGGTCTCTGGCTCCGATAGGTTTTGCAGGCGCCCTTTGGGATAAGATAGGCTGCTCGCCGGAAGAATTCACCGGATTTTATAAGAACAGTCTCGGCCACGTGCTCAGGCTAAATAAAAAAGGCCTGGACTTAAAAGAAAAAACGGCCTTTCTGTTGATGAAGAAGGCGATCGGGATGGAAGATAATAAGTACGTGGACCTGCGCTGTCCCTGCGGAGCGGGACTAGGCCAGTTGGCCTATGATTTTAACGGCGATATTTACACTTGCGACGAGGGCCGTATGCTGGCCCGGCAGGGGGACGGTCTTTTTAAAGCCGGCAATGTTTTTGAGGACGCCTATCTTGACGTCATCTCGTCCGGAGCGGTTAAGGCTTGCGCCGCGGCTTCCAGCCTGGATTCCCAGCCTATGTGCGCGCGGTGCGTTTGGCGTCCTTACTGCGGGATCTGTCCGGTCTATAATTACCAGACCCAGGGGAGCCTTTGGGGTTATATGCCGGGTAATGGGCGGTGCCGGATCTTGAAAGGGATTTTTGAGACGGTCTTCGGCTTCTTAAAGGATAAAAAAGCGGTGGAAGTATTTCGGAAATGGCTTGATTCCTGACCCCGGGATAATTCCAGACTTTTAAAATCGGGGAGGGATTTGAACCGGCAACGCCTTATTCCGTGAGCTTCGGTTTCAGCTATGTCTAGTCTGGGGCTTGTTAGGTCGCCGTCGTCATCTCAACCCCACGTATAACAATAAGGTCCAGGCCCTTTATTAAACGATATGAAGCAAAACAAAATGCTGCTTCTGTGTTCATATGGCCTTAGGCCGGAGCAAATATCAATTGAAACCATAGCCCAGCTTCGATCATGCGACATGGTTTTCTCCAATAGTCTGAACCAGGCCGACGCCGAACGCTTTAAACCGTACTGCCGGAAATTGTGTGCGATGGAAGGATGCAGCTGGGAAGCGTTAATGGGAAGGGTGTTTAAAGCTTTTTCGAACAAAAATAAGATCGCTTTTCTTACTTATGGGAATCCGTTTTTTTTGACTCCCGCCGCAATACTGGCTAAAAAAGCCGCCCGACGCGGCATAGATTTCAAGGTTATGGAGGGGGTATCCTCTTTCGACGCGATAATCAATCATTTGCGTCTGGGCGAATACGCGCCGGATGGCCTGCGGCTTGTTAATCTGGGCGACAGCTTCGTAGATAAGACACGAAAATGTACTCCCTCCATGGACACTCTCTTCTTCAGCCTTTGGCGGCTTAATGTGAAAGGCAATTCGGGTATCAAAAAGAACTTTGTTAAAGAACTTTCCTCGGCTTACGGCCCGGTTCACCCCGTTGTTATTATTGACCATCCACACTCCGTAAAAACCACTATCGCTCTTTTGGGACACATGATGGATAAGGTCTGTCTGACCACCACCATATACGTACCGGCAGTGATGCAAAATCGTTATAGGCGTTTAAAATCGTTTTCCGCTCGCAAAAAATCCGGGCGGACTATATGAAGACTGTCGCTTGCCGGAACAGATGCCGAAGCTGAAAGCAAAGAGCTTTTTTTACCGGTCGGAAAAGCGGGAAAATCCATGGCCATCGCATCTGTCCGCATGCGCGGCGAACGTTGTCTGCGCCTTACCGAATAAAAAGCGCGGCCGGTGCTGTTGCCGACATCAACCGCCTCTCGATGGGGAAGGGATTTGAACTATACTCGATACTGAGGGAATGCGCTCGGGGTGGGCCCGTTGTTCCCAGCCCTTGAAAACCGGGGTTGGATGTGCCATAATTGGATATATACAAACATACATCCCTTGTTTTGCATCAGAAAGCGGGTGGTATTGCGCTATTTAATAAATTGTGGGGAATATTATGAAAAAGTGGGGTATACTGCTTTTGGTTGTGCTTGGCGGCCTGCTTCTGGGCTTGCAGTATTTCATACGCAAAGGCGAAAAAAAGATAGTTATGCAGCCTATGCCGGTTTCGACAGAACAGCCGCTGGGCGTGGCTTTGCCCCCGGCGACTACCGGGTATAATACCACGCCTGAACTTGCCTATAACGCGGGAGCCGGAGATTATAACAACCTTGTTCTGCCGAATGTTCCGAGCACGTATAAAGGGGCTTGTTCCGGTGGTTCGCTTACCGATATCGTTTCATCGCACGGCGAGGTGTGGGGATATTTTACCCCTAAATCGTTTATATCTTTTGAGTTCAAAGAAAACGAGACTATGTATAACTTTATCGGGGATTATGTGGGATGCCTGGCCGCGGCGCGTTCCGACGTCAGTTTATGCGAGACTTTGCCGGCCGAAGGCGTGGGGATAGATTTGAATTTTAGTCCTTCTTTCTATTGTAGATCAAGAAGTGGTCAGATCATGTTTTACGCATATCTTTTGGGAAAAAATAAGGACTATTCCGTTTGTCAAGCCTCACTTTTTGACGTGACCCCGGACAACCTGGCGAAGATAACTGTTTCGGATTATTGTCAGGCCGCCTCCAAAGGCATAGAAAGTGTCAAGGAGTATATGACAAAAGCTATGCCGGAATATGCGAAGGAGATCAAAAGGGCTTATCCGGTTTCAAATTCGGATTGTTCTGGCGATGCGACATGTTTTTCAGGCTTCAGGAGCTATAATGCTATAAAAAGCGGCGACGCATCCATATGTCCTCCCTCTCCGGGCGGCGCTTCCTGCGCGGCCTTTATAACCAGGTCCGCTGCCCCTTGCGAGCCCATAATCAAGGATATGTCGAAAGTTTACTGCGGTTACGTGGAGAGGCTAAAAAAGAAAACCGGCGGCTATATCGGGATGTCAAGTGAAGCGATGCAGGCTGATATAGCTCAAAAGAAGCTCCAGAAGGATAGGGAAAGTCTTCAGAAAAAGGAAGCTGAAAAAGGGATGTCGGAAGTGAATAAGAAAGTGAAAAAAATTTTGGGGAAGGAATGACTGGGGGAATATTGTGAAAAAGAAAACATCCAAAATAAAAAAGAATATCAAACTGTTCTTCTCAAGCGAAGAAGGGAAGATGCTGGATTCCGATATCGTGAAGACCGGCCTGGCGCTGGGGATTCTAGGCGCGGCTATGGTGGATCAGGCTAACGCGGAAAACATACATTCCAACTACTTTACTCCGACCTCCCATGTCAGCCACCAGAGCCACGGTTCGCACGGTTCGCACGGCTCGCACGGCTCCCACTCGTCCCACGGTTCGCACGGCTCGCACGGCTCGCACGGCTCGCACGGCTCGCACGGCTCGCACGGGTCTTATTGACCGGCGCGCTTCAGGGGCTGAAAAAGCGAAGCTATGCTTAAAGGTTTGTTTTATCATTTTTCCCCCGGCAAGGACATCGGCCACGGGGTCCATCTTTTTCGTTTGGCCGCCAGCTTAAATACACTTTGTGAGACCGGCTCCGAATTTACTCTGTTGCGGGATTGCGGCTCCTATCCCCCCGAAAGCCTCTGGACGTACGGCCCCCGCATTCCGTTGTGTCAAAACCCCGCGCGTAACATAACCCGAAGACAAAAAACTATATTATCCGCTTTTCCGAAACGCGGCCTGGATTTCTTGCTTACCGCTTTCTTCCCTTTTGGAAGGACGGGTTGCGGCCGGGAAATTTTGCCGGCCTTGAAAAAGGCCAAAGCTTCCGGCGCGGCTATTTACGCGAGCGTTCCCATGCCGTATTTCTCCCACAGTGAAAAAGATCTTGAAAGGCTTTTTTATTTTGCCGGATTTTACGACCGGATATTTATACATTGCCCCCCGGGTTTAGACCTTAAATATATGGCGGCAGCCGTACCTTTTGAAGGGAGGATATCTAGCACCCGCTTCCTTGAAGTTTTTAAGAAGCTTAAGCAAAAGCTTTGTTTTACAGGCTATGTAGTGCCGGGCGGAGAGAAGCCCATGCCGGGGCCCAGGGGGGGCAGCTTTATATTAGTTCACAGGGGGGGCGGCTCTACGTCCCCCGATATCGTTACCTGCGCCATACTGGCCAAAGAGCGCGTTAAAAGCCGTCTCCCGATTACGGTTGTGGCGGGACCGGCCAGCACGGCCGCGGAGATGCGTGCCTGGCGGGGGCTTATAAAAAAGCGGAAAATAAAAGGTGTCAGGCTTTTGAAAACCGCCGATAATTTTTTTGAACGTATTGCCGATTGTGAAATCTGCTCCGGCACAGCCGGAGGAACGGCGTATGAGGCGTTGTATTGGAATAAAAAAACGGTTCTTATACCCTTTAAAGGCGCGCCTAAGGCCGAGCATTCGGATCAGCTGGCGCGCGCCGCCATGCTTAAAAAGCTGGCCGGAGCCATAGTGCTGGATTATGATGCCTTGACCCCCGAAGTCCTGGCCGCCGCGCTCGATAAGGCGGTTTTAGCGCCCCCTCCCTCTCTGAAGCCCGCTCCGGACCTTTTCAATGGAGCCGCCGTTTTCGCCGGAACTGTTTTGGAGGACTTGTGTTTAAGACCGTGATGCTGGAGCTCACTTACAGGTGCAACCTCAAGTGTTCCTTCTGCTATCTCCTGCATACGCGCAGACTCAATAAAGCGTCTTACGAACTGACTACAGCAGAGATATTGAGGCTTGTGGACCGCTTTAAGCCCGGAACCCATTTCTATCTTTCCGGCGGAGAACCTTTCATTCGTAACGATATCTTCGAAATCATGGAGCAGATAAAAAAGGCGGGTTCCCGTTTCGGTATTAACACCAACGGTACTCTGCTGAACGCGGTTAAAATAAAAAAACTGGCCGCCCTCGCGCCCGGCTACGTGATCTTTTCGCTGCACGGCTCCCGCCCTCTCCATGACCGGCTGACTGGGCTAAAAGGAGCCTGGCGCTCCCTGATTCGGAATATGTCGGCCCTTGCCGCTATGTCCGGTTCCGGAACTGAAATCCTGGTCAATTGCGTGGTTAATCGTGAGAACGCCGGGGAGCTCCTGAAAGTCTATCGCGCCGCTTCCAGGGCCGGGGCGCACAGAGTGGTTTTCGAGCACCTGCAATTCCTGAAACCGCGAGAGGCCTCCGGGATGCCGGCAGCTCTAAAAGCAGGAGGAATAATAATTCCCGAACTTGAAAAATACGGCGCGGACGCAGCCCTGATACACCGTCAGTTAGGGGAAATAAGGCGTCTGAAGGACGGATCCGCCCATTTCGAGACAAGGCCGCTCATGACGGAGCGCTGTCTCTATGAATATTATAACTGCGAGATAAAGCCTTCCGGGTCATGCGCACGGGTGTCAGATACTCTGAATGTGGAGCCGGACGGGAAAGTGCGGCTTTGTGTCCTTTATGGCCTTAAAACCGGGCACGCGCTGAAGACTCCCCTTAAAGATCTTCTGGCCTTCAAGAAAAAACATATCGGTCGCAAATTGTCCTCCGGCTGCGCCCGTTGCTGCCACCGATTCGAGCTCTTTAGATATTTTTAAGGGAACTTATAAGGGAAAGCTTTACCCACCGGAGTTCCTCCAGGCCTTTTAGAAATCCGACGTAGTCCTGAAAGACTTTAAAGTTGTGCTTGTCCAGCGTAGAATGGTGGAAATATGCCCCCAGAACCGGGCCATGTCCGCGGAGTGCGGCCATGGTCTTTCTTTTGAGTCCGGCCAGGTCAAGGGGGCGGGGCTTTAAGTTCATATCGTAGTCGTTAATGTTAACTTTAGCCGGAAGAAAAACAATTCCGCTTTTTTCAAAACCCGCTATCATTTTGCTGGCGGAGAATATTTTAAAGCCGGCTTTACTTGCGGCTTTTATAGTGTCCGTGTTGTAGATATGGAAGGGCGGCACGAAAGCCGGGACGGCCCCGCGGCCGAAATTTTTTTTCATCAGGAGCGCCCCTTTGCGCATATCGGTCTGCTGGAGTTTCAGGCTTCTTGAGGGGCCGAATTCCTGCTTCGTAAAACGGTTGCCTGAATGGTCGCGGTGGGACAGGCCGTGCTGAACGAATTCGAAAAGCTTCCCCGCCCCGGCCCTGGTTTTCATGGAAGCCGCGAACCCCGGCCCTATCCGCTCCGGAATTACGGCGTAGACCGCCGGCACTTTCGCCCGCAGCAGGAAGTTGAAAGTTTTCAGAAAACGCGCGTCCGCCCGCATCACGTCATCGTCTCTCAAAAAAACATATTTCTTTATTTTGGCAGCCACGGGTCCTCCGCTGAATAACCGCCGCCGGACTCGTTGGCCAGGAACCGGCTGCCGCCAAGACACTTAAGGAAATGGGCGCACTTCACGCAGCGCGGAGGCAGATGGCTCGGCGTATTTATTTTTTTAAGGATCGGAGATCCCCAGGCTTTCTTTAACGTCCGGCCGAGGTTTTCGTTTATGTAGTAGCTGGGTTTGAAAAAACCGCGCGGGTCATGGACCACGCGGGTGTGGCCGTCGTCAAAGGCCGCGCCCAGAAAATGCGTCCTTTCCGCCGCCGGTACCAGGCATAAAGGGACCGGGTTCGCTATGACCACACGGGGCGGGCGGCGGAGCGGCAGAATAAGTTTTGAAAGACGCGCCATATCCGAAGGGATCAATTTAAAATCCCCGTTGTCCGCGAGGGCATCGGGTTTCATTATGGGGCGGTAGAGTTCCCAGGTATCGGCTTTCAGTCTTTTGGCAAGCCGATAATAGGCGGAAAAATCTTTTAGAAATCGTTTTGAGATGACCGTGCCCAAACGGAAAGTTTTGATGCCGGCGTCTTTTAGAATTTGTATATTGGAAAGCTTCCTGAAAAAAAGCCCCTTGGCGCCGGTGGCTTCCAGTTCGCTGGTTTCGTCATAACCCTGCAGCGAGACAAGGATATTGTCTATATAGCGGGCGGTCTTTTTCAAAGTCGCCTTGTCCGCCGCAAGAGCGTTGGTGTTGACCAGAGTGTAAAAACCCATAGCCTTGGCTTTTTTCAGCAGAGGCAGCAAATTCCCGCTTAGGAACGGCTCTCCCCCGGTGAAGCGGATGTTTTTTACGCCCATTTTTTTTGCCTGGCGCAGGATCCCCCTTAAGGTTTTAAAAGACTGTTCCTTTGGGGTTCGTTCGGTGAAACATGCCCGGCAGTCCAGATTGCATTTTTTTGTAAGTTCAATGACCAGTTCGTTCGGCGCCGATAATACCGGCAAAAGTCCGGGTAGGAGATCTTTGTAAAAAATACTTTTCCTTTCCAGACCGGGGCAGACGTCTTTTAGCCTGCAGGTCCCGCAAGCGGAAACCCTGGCGTAAGCAGCGCCTTTCTTTTTGCGGTATACTATGTGGTCCCAGGCGTCAGGCATAAAGCAGAAAGGCGGGCCTTTTATGAATACGTTGAAAAAAGTTTCAAGGCCGTTAAGGGCCTTGTAGAGTATTTCCCTGGCGATCAGCGGATTCGAGTCACAGAGCAGGGAGAGAACCACGGTGTTTTCGTCCGCCCTTACGGACACGCCTAGCCCCTTCCTTCGCAATTGTATAATTATATCCGTGCTTGTCATGTGAGCCGCCAGAAATATTTTCCTTTTTTAAAATCCCTTCTAATGAGCCCTTTATTTATCAGGGCCTCGCCTGTCACTAATACGCCGGCGCCGTCATTGCAGTCGTGGCAGAGCGGCAGGCTCCGCGCGAGCTCCAATACCTTCGTGGTTGGAATGCCGTCCTCTTTTTTTAGGACTTCCACGAAGCATTTCTCCATGCCGTTCAAATATCCCACCGCCGGTTTAAGTTTTTTTCTCTTCGCGGGTCCCGGCGCCGGTTTGAATCCCCTCCAGCCGAACAGCGTCAGGTAATTAAAATTCACGCCCCCGCATTTTCTCCGGAAAGAGCAGCGGGCGCAGACCGGGCCCTGTTCCTTGGCTTCGGAGACGTTCTTGTCCAGATCGCAGACGGGCCGGTCGGGGGAGGCCACTACGGTGTTGAATTTATACAGGTCCACGGCTTTACGCTCGTGGCCGGGAAGAAGGCAGGGCGGCATGTTCAGGGCTTTTACGCCGTCTCCGAGGCCGACTGAGTCGGCGAAATCCAGCGCCTTGGAAATACCGGCGGACGCTTCCGGCATGCCGATGCCGAGCGTTTGTAAATTTTCCCGCATTCTGCCCACGTAAATAGGATAGATGAGCACGAATTCCGAAACTCCCCGGTCCATAAAGAATTTTAAAGCCTGTTTAAGCCCGCGGTAATTGGATTTTGTGATAAGCAGGTTCACCCCGACGGTAAGTTTCAGAGCGAGCATGTGGTCGAGGCCCAGCAGGCTTTTTCTGAAAGAGCCGTGGGCGCCCGTAAGGCGGTCGTGGACCCTGGCGGTATTCCCCAGAAAAGTGAATTTACATACCGTAAGGCCGGCTTCCGCAAGCCTGAGGCACAGTGCCGGATCTGAAAGTTTCACCCCGTTGGTCTGAAGTCGTATTGCTTTAAAACCCGCCCGGCGCGCCGCCGCGGTCAAAAACGGGAGGTCTTCGCGTAAAAGGGCTTCGCCACCGGAAAAGCCTATTCGTTTATAGCCCTGTTTTTTTGCCGCACAGATATGGTGCACGGCGTTTCGCAGGCTGCATTTTGCGGCCGGGTCGAAATCGCTCTGGGAGCAAAACCCGCAGGCCAGATCGCAGTTGTGGTTCAGAATGATTTCGTAACAGTCTTTGGGCATAAAAGGAAACGGATATTTCAGGATTAAAAGAATAAAAACAACCTCTGACCGTTACTTTGAGCTTGCCGCCCTGAAAAAGTCCCGGACGGGCGTGAATTCCTTCCAACCGTAGAGAACCGGATATTCACGCCAGGGCCCTTCACAGATATCGAAGTACTTGCAGTCAGGGCAGAGCGGGCCTTTGGCTTTGCCCTCGGTTTTCCTGTAAAGGCCGTAATCTTTTATTGTCCGGTCCGCGTCCACTACCGGCCCGGCCGGTATTATGCGTTCGGCCACGCAGGCGTTATAGCCTTTCATCAGGCAGAACGGAATGGCTTCGGTATAGCATGGGATGCCTCTGCGGATGCCGAGGTCAAGGCCCTTTCTGAGATAAGGCATGACCATGGTTTTCCTGGGGACCAGGCGTTTTTTATTCTCGGCCGCGGTGCCGACTATGTGGATAAAGGCGAACTGGTACTGCTTCACCCCGAGTCTGATGAGGAGGGCCGCTATGGCCGGCAGTTCCCTGTAGTTCAGCGATGTTATGACTGTATTGGTGATCACTGGCAAGCCGGTTTTAACTGCGTTTGCGATGCCGGCCACGCTTTGCGTAAAACTGCCGGCTGAGCCGGTCAGCGCGTCATGGGTCTCGGCCCTGGCTCCATGCAGGCTGGGCCCCAGTTCGGTTGCCCCGGCCTTTGAAAGTTCCGCGCAGAAACCTGGATAGGCTAAAGTCCGCCCGTTGGTCTGGAGCTGGATGTTTGCAAAACCGATTTTTTTAGCGATCCTGACAAGGTCCAAAATGGCGGGGTGCAGGCTTGGTTCGCCTCCTGTGAAGACTACTCCCCGTACGCCGTCGGCATAGGCTTTTTTTAGTTCCTCGGCCACTGTTGCGGCGTTTTTGTCCGGGTATAGGTCCCGCTTATGCCCCTGGGCGCAAAAACCGCAGAGGTTGTTGCAGCGAAAGCTTATTTTTATATCTATGCGAGTGTACATGAGCGGATGTCCGTGAAACTTTTTAATATCGGATCACGCGGTTAGCTTAGGGGAAAATATCAGAATCCCTGCCGGATTATCAGGCCGCCCCCCTGTAGATCATGGCCGGGGATATTTTACCAATTTGAACGGCTGAAAAACGGCCCGTCCGCGGCCGCGCTTGCGCAGTCGGCCGGGTCAGAGCATGACCGGTTTGCGGGCCAGGTTTATTTCCCAAGGAATTCCGTGCCCCTGAGCGGCAGAAAGATGCGGGGGTCTTTTTCCTTGCTGAAGCTGGTCCTGAAATCATCCATGAAAAAGTTCAGATTATACGGCTTGAACTTAAGCGTAAGCGCCTTGACCAGTTTCCTGATGAGTTCCTTGTTTTTATGGCCGAGTTTATCGTAAAGGCAGGTCAGCAGATAAACGTGTTCGTTGCCTATGGCCCTGTATGTCGCAACAGAGTCTATCTTTGCGGCGATGGCTTTAGTGGATTCCACTATCTGCTTATTCTTGTCTCTCCACTTCAGGCCGGAGACTTCATTGAATTTCAGCGAATATTGTTCCACTATCCTGTAAAGCGGGTAGAAAAAATTCATAAACTGCAGCGGGGGGTAGGGCACCACCTTTACGCCGAATTTAGTCTGCTCACGGTAAAATCTGGAGTTGGGGTAAAGGTAAAAAGGGTTCAGTGTATAAAGGTCCACGAAGTCCTTAACGTTGTCTATTAAATCCAGCGTGGCTTTAACGTCTACGCCGGTTTCCGTGGGGAATCCGGCTATCAGCTCTATGTGGTTCCAGATGCCTATCTTGTCGGCGTATTCCAGGTACCTGCGGCTTTTTTCAACGGTCATGCCCTTATTCACGTAATTCAACAGCCGCTGGCTGCCGGTTTCCACTCCGAAAGTAAGTTTCACGGCCCCGGCGGCGCGCATTTTGTCCAGCAGGTGTTCGTCCATCACCCGAAGATTGGCGCAATCGAACCATTTGAGGTTCAGCTTGTGCCGGATCATTTTATCGCAGAGTTCCTCGGCCAGGTTATAATGATTATTGAACGAAGAGTTGACGAAGTATATCCCGGTGACGCCTTTCCCCTTCAGTTCCGAAAGCTCGTCGATGATCTGATCGGTGGATTTGACGTCGGAGGGGAGCCTGTTGTCGTTTTCGCAAAAGGCGCAGGCGCCGGGACAGGTAAGCTCGAAAACATACGAAGTGACCAGGTGCCGCTTGTCGTTCTTTATCAGCTTTTTTATGAACGGAAAATCGGAATTATACCTTGCCAAGATCTCGCTGTCGTAAGCCTTGTATTTTTCAAGGATGCGCTTGTCGTAATGCGGGTGGGGGGCGTAAGGCCGTCTCTCCTGTCCGCCGCCATAATTTTTCAGACCGCCGCCCCGGCGCACTATCGTTCCGGTAAAGGCGGCCATTTCCCCGGCAAGGTCTTTCATTATCTCCAGCAGCGCTTTTTCCCCCCAGTTGGCGTACACTCCGTAATCGAAACATGGATATTTCCGCATCAGGTAAAAAAAAGCTTCTTTCGGAACGCCTCTATAGCCGATGACCGTTTTCGCGCCGAATTTTTTTTTAACGGCGAATGAGAGGAGCGCGGAAAAATTTATTATAAGCGGCTCGGCCCTTATATCAACCAGGGTTATTCCCACGAGATCGGATTTTTCCAGTTTCAGCCCTTTGAGCAGCAGGCCGCATATGCGGTCGTATTCGGCGGCGAGTTTGGCGCGTGATCGCCCATTCACGTAGGCCTCGGTCGAATCTTTGTCATATATCAACGCAATTTGCCGGCGATTGAACAAGTGCTGCACCCTGTCGAACCACTCTTTCTCCGCGTCCAGTTGCGCCGCCTCGAAGCCGTTAATTATCAGTGCGTCGGCGAGCACAGCTATTGTCATGTTGGGTGGGGGGATGGGTTCGGAGATCTTCTGCTCCCCGGGGGGGTAGACCAGGGTTGCTTTAAGCGGCTTCTTCGGAGAATTCATATAAATAAAACCGTCGGATTAAGAGTAATTCCGTTTATAATCCTGCTTTCAAAGCGGCTTATTCCGTCCGCAAAAGGCGCAATTCCCAAAAGATAAAGGTTGATCCGGTGTTTTCCCTTCTCAAATCAGAATATAATATTTTCCCCGCGGCTTCAACACGCATCATTCCTTTTAAGTTAAATCTCCGAAGCCGCCGGGGTTTTAATGAGCCGGGGAGGTTTTATGTATAATAATATCCGGGATATGCTCCGTATAATGCCGGGATGTTTTAACTAAAATATTTAGCAGGCGGCGGAGGCCATCCCTCAATGTTTATTTAATAAGGGTTTTCCTTACTATGCGTATAACAGTGGGCGTTAAATCCCTGAAAGAAGCCGATTATTTCCTGCATAATGGCGCCGACGAAATATATTTCAGCCTGAAAACGGTGCCGGGCCACCGCGCCGCCGCGTTTTCGAACGAAAAAGAACTCCTGGATTCAATTAAGCTCGCCATCCGGCTCCGGAAAAAAACCATGCTGGGCCTGAATGCGGTCTATCCGCGGGAAAAATATCCGCTCCTGCTAAGACACGCGCGCAATATGACGGATCACGGCCTGGACGGCATTATCGTGCGCGACCCGGCGCTTTTGGAGTATTTCAATGGCAAGAAATTTCGTCCATATTTTGTTTCGAGCATCTTGTGCGCCTGCTTTAACTCCCAAGCTATGGAATTTTACCAGGACCTAGGCGTGCGCCGGTTTACCCTTCACAGCCAGATATTGCCTCAAGACGTCAAAATGATGGTGAACGCCGCCGCGAAAACTGAAACCGTGGTGTTCGCGCCCTGCATATTCCTGGCCGCCAACATCGTGCCTTTCTGTCTTTGCCCCTATCCGGAATCAAGAGATCCCGGCGGAGCGCGTCTTCCCGACCACGCCTGCACGCTGAGATATAAATGCGGCGGCGATGATTTTCGCATGCTGGATTCAAACCTGTATTTCCAGGCCGATATGCTTTATGATTTCTATAGGATAGGAGTGGATTGGCTCAAGGTTCCGCGGCAGCTAAACACCCCTAAACTTATAGCTGATTTTAAGATAACCCTGTTTCTGAACCAGTTGCTTGAAAAAGGTATAGACAGGAAAACTTTTGCGGTAGCGGTAGCGGAGCTCGTAAAAAGAGCGGATATGAACAAATATGGAAAAAGCTATCATTTTAAGCCCTTCCCTGATAAATCGGCAAAGCACGCTTGAACTTATAAAAGGCGCCACGGTTTATCTCGGTGATGAATTCTGCATTCATAAGCAGCCTTCTTTCGCGGACTTCACCGCCGCCAGGAAGCTGACGGGAAAACACCCCGTCCTTCTGAGCACGCTTTTGACCGAACCCGCTTTGAAAAGCTATGCCGGGCTGCTGTCGGAATGCGCGAAGAAAGCGCCGGGGACCGAGGTTGTGGTAAACGATATCGGATTGCTCCATTTTATTGATAAGAATTACCGCGGGCGGTTCCGTATAACACTGGGGCGCCTGATCACTTATTTATTCGACCCAAAGAACACCCGCGTCCTCGGCTCAAAGTCCGAGCGGGGCCTGGAAGGGAAAAAGATGAAGTTGTGGGAATCCAGTCTTGAGGCGACGCCGACGCCCTATATCAAAAAATTTCTCAAGCGGTACGCGGTGGAGCGGGTGGAGACGGACAGCGAACGTATCTTTAAAAAATACGCGGACAACATGGATGTGAAAATATCCTTTTACTATCCCATGAGGCTTATGGCGATGACCCGCTTCTGCCCGTTCAGGGGCGGGATCTCCCTTGAGTGTAAGGCGCCGTGCGGCAGCCGCCTTTTAACGCTCCGAACCCGGCACCTGGATTACCCTCTTTTCTCAAAAGGCAACGCCTACTTTGTAAAAAACAGGCTGGTAAAGCACCCTAGGCTGGATCGCACGGTCAGGTTCCCGTTCGTGAAGAGCAATAATTTTAAAATGTACATAAACGAAGGTTCTCTTCGCGGATAACCGGCTTTTTGGCCGGGAATATTTAATTATCCGTAAAAGCCAAACGCCGGACGGATATGCCAGCTCCTTATTATGCGCATAACAATCGGTATTAAATCCCTGAATGAAGCGGATTATTTCCTGCATCAAGGCGCGGACGAGATATATTTCGGCCCCGCGGTGCCCAGCCACCGCGCCTCTTTTTCCAAGGAAAAAGAGATACTTGACTCGATCAGGCTGGCCAAAAAACTGCGTAAAAAAACCCTGCTGGCGTTGAATGAAATTTACTCCCGGGAACAATACGGCTTCCTCCTTGCCCACGCGCGCCGCCTGACCCTGACCGGTCTGGACGGGCTTGTCGTACGCGATGTGGCGCTTCTGGAATATTTCAACAGCGAGAAATTTCGCCCCAATTTCGTCTCCAGCATAATGAGTTCCTGTTTTAATTCCGAGGCGATGAAATTTTACATGGACCTCGGCGTGAACCGCTTCACCCTTCACAGCCAGATCATGCCGGAGGACGCCGCCAAAATGGTCTCCGCGGCCGAAACGATAATGTTCGTGCCCTGCCTCTTCCTGGAAACCAATATAGTGCCTTACTGCTTTTTTACTTATCCGGGCGGGCCCGGCGCTTCTAAACTTAAAGTCCGCCCCTGCAAGGTCGGGTTTAAATGCGGTCGTCACGATTTCCGTATGCTTGAGTCGAACCTTTACTTCCAGGCCGGCCTCCTCTATGACTTCCATAAACTGGGAGTGCAATGGCTGAAGATACCTAGGCAGCTTAACACCCGGAAGCTTATAACCGAGTTCAAGATAACCCGTTTTTTGAATCTGTTGCTTGAAAAAGGGCTGGATAGAGAAAATTTTGTGAAAGCGGTAGCGGAACTAATGACAAGAGCGGACCTGAATAAATATGGATCAAGCTATCTTATTAAGCCCGACGTTGATATCCCGGCGCGGCACGCCTGAACTTATAAAGAATTCGATGGTATATCTCGGAGACGAATTCTGTATCCATAAGCAGCCTTCGTACGCCGATTTTGCCGCCGTCAGGAAGATGACGGGAAAATGTCCCATCCTCCTGAGCACGCTTCTGACCGACCCGGCCTTGGAAAGTTATGCCGGGTTGCTGTCTGAATGCGCGAAGAAAGCGCCGGGAACCGAGGTGGTGGTCAATGACATCGGCCTGCTTCGTTTTATAGATATGAACTATCGCGGGAAGTTCCGGATAATTCTTGGCCGCCTGATGGCCTATTTTTTCGACACAAAACACACGCGCCTTCCGGGCTGCACCAGGCCGATACTATGGACAGGTGATGATTCCGGCCAATCCGGACGGGGGGGGGGCGGCCGGAAGGCCGGCTTAAGGCTGGAAGATAAAACGCGGAAAGACTGGGAAACAAAACTTGACGCCACCCCCATCGCTTATATCAGGGACTTTATCAAACGCTATGCCGTAGAAAGGGTGGAAACAGACAGCGATTATATCTTCAGAAAATACGCCTGCAATACAGATATAAAAATATCCTTCTACTATCCGTTGCGCCTCATGGCTATGACCAGATTCTGTCCGTTTATGGGCGGCATAGCTCCCAGGTGCAATGCCCCGTGCGGCACCAGTCTTCTAAAACTTAAAACCCGGCAGCTCGATTACCAGCTCTTTTCAAAAGGCAATGCCTACTTTGCGAAGAACAAGCTTATTAAACATCCCAGGCTAGATCGCGTCGTCAAAATGCCTCTTACGCCTGCTCCCGGTTTCAAGCAAGTGATGAATAACTACTCCCGCCCTGGAAAGCCCTGAACCGATTGCCGGGCCGTTCCCTCCATCAGGGCTGATTTTAAAAAGATTAAATGTAATCGTTCTCGTGGCCGGAGCGGAGAAATCCGCTTTATCCACGTTAAACGCGCTTGTTCTCCGATGTGTGGTAGGGCGCCCGGCCGCAGCGCCGGCAGGCGGGAAGGAACCCGCCCCGCTTCAGCAGCAGTCTGCGGAAGGCTGCGTAAGCCGGGCCGTTATATGCGGCCAGCGGTGACGGCAAGTCCGCGCCCATGGTTACTGCCAGCGGCTGGCAGGTAAGCAAACGCCCGTCGGGCGCGAACCAGGCGGCATTGAACTGACCAAGACAGAACCCGGTTTTTTTGAAAGTCGCGCCCGGCGAGTACCAGGCCTTTATTTCACGCCCCGTGAGCGGCGGATAGAATTTTGCAGCCGGACCGGCTTTCAGCCGCACTGCGGTTGCGCCAGCGGCAAGCCTGTCCGCGTCTATGCCGCGCAGCAGCCCCTCTGAGGTTTTGATCGGAGTGCGCAGGCCTATGCCGGAAAGCAGAGCCAGGGTGGCGCGGGTGTCGGAGGCGGAGACGAATTCCAGGTGGTTGAAGGCCACACTATCCGCTCCCAGTGAGGCCAACGCGCGCCAGGTTCCCGGCAGGCAGGCGTGGTTGGCGCGGTTAACGGTGCACCAGAGCGTAATGCGGGTTCCGGCCGGGCGTCGTGCTTTCATGATTTCAAGGTTGGCGATGGTTTTAGACCAGGCTCCGGCGCCGGCGATCCGGTCGTGCGCGGCGCGTGAGCCATGTACCGAAAGCACTATCTCGTCCGGCCCCGCGGCCGCCAGCTTGGCTGCGGCCTCGGAAGACGCGCTCGCGGCTGTGGTGACCAGAACCGAGTGGCCGGCTGTTTTCAGTTCCCTAACCAGGGCCGGCAGGAAAGGCCGCAATAGCGGCTCTCCGCCGGTGAGATAAAATTTTTTGCTGCCGGGCCCCAGCGCCCCTATTATTTTCAGCCAGCCTGCCAGCCCCAGTTCGCGGCCGCATTCATCGGAGAGGCCGTTTCGCTTTACGAAACAGAAGGAGCAGTTCAGCGCGCACCTATAGGTGAGGTCTACGGCTATGTAGGAAGGGGAGAGTCTTTCAGCTTTTAAAAAAGTTTTTAACGACATTGATGATATATGAACACTCGCTTTCGGTCATGGAGGGATATACCGGCAGGTGCAGCGCCTCCATGAAATACCGGGAAGCCCCGGGAAATTCCGCGTCACGGTCTTTGCCGTGCAGCGGGGGATAAATGCGCTCAAGGGGGATTTTAACTTTCAGCAGGCGGCGCTTAAGCTCCTCGCGGCGGTTGGTCAGGATAGGGAACTCCTGGGACGTTTCTGAAACCGGCGGTATTGTAAGCCCTCCGACGCCGGAGAGTCCGCGCCGGTAAAGCCGGTTTATTTTTTTCAGACCGGAACGCACGGTGGGCAAGTTCCGGAGCTTGAGCGATAAATAGGAGGCGGTGCGCCCGTCCGGCTTCGCAAAGCTCCCCAACCCGCCTAGGATTTTTTTTGTAAGGGCCGGGTCGTCCCAGGTTATGGCGCCTGCCTTTGCCCACGGAGCCGAGAGGGGTTTGTACGGGGAAAGTGAGAAAATTCCGATCCGGCCGAAGCTTCCGTACTTTTTCCCTTTGTAGTCTCCGCCTAGTATCTGGGAGGCGTCTTCCACTACCGAGGGAAGGCATTTTTTGGGGAAACGCTTCACGGGATCCGGGATGGAGGGGTTGCCGAACATGTGAACGTTTAACAGCATGTCGAAAGATCCCGCAACTTTCATCAAGGCTTCTTCCGATATGTTGAGAGTTTTTATGTTTATGTCCAGGAATACGGGTTCGGCTTCCGCGTATTTCACCGCTTCAAGCAGCGAAGGATGGGTCACATCCGTTAAGGCCACTCGCGCGGGTTTTAAAGCCTTAAGCGCTATCTTTAGCGCGGCTCCGCCGCCGGCGGTAAGCCTGCAGTGTTTGCGACCGATAAAGGCCGCCAGTTCTCTCTCAAAAATTTCTATCGCGTCGGATAAGTTATCCGGCTCCGGCCAGCTTTTTGCAAGAAGCCGGTCTATTCTGTAAGGGTCAAAAATGCTTTTTCCCATGGCGTACGATTCTCAAAAGGCTTTGTGTAAATTGTTATCTTATCAATTTAAAACCGTCTAAAAAATTTGAAAGCTAGGAGTTCCCTGAAATAGAAAACATACATCCTGAAATAATCAGAAATAGTGAGGTAATGAAAAGGGTTTTTTTTGCCCCTCAAAATCCTTTTAGCCATTCCCGTCACAGCTATGATGGGGAATAAGAGGTTGGAGGCGGGGACAAACTTGTCCCAGCCCCGGTCCAGGATCTTGTCCATCAATGGTGTGGGGATAAAGCCGCTCAAAAGTGCCAGATTTCCCATTTTCGCAATCCGCCTGTTGTAGGTGTTCCCGCCTATGGCGTACGGCATGTAGGTTTTGCTTTTGTTTATGGTTTCGACGTCCTTGTCCGTTAATATCCCCATCTTTTCAGCTGTGGCCACTATTTTGGTTTTTGGGTAGTACCGTAACCAGTATATGGCCGGCAGGTCTGCTCTATTGCGTGAACAGAACCTTAGGGTTTTTTTCAGGGTCTGGGCGTTTTCTCCGGGAAGGTTCAGCATTATATTGGAATAGACGAAAATATTGGAGCGGGAAAGTATGGAGAGGGCTTTTTCTATCTGTTCGTTTGAGCCTTTCCTGTTGAGTATGTTTTTTCGGACGTCTTCGTCCGCCGTTTGGATGCCGATATTAACCGCGCTGGCGCCTGATTTCTCAAGCAGGGCTACTGTGGTTTCATCTATGTTGTCCGGGTGGACGCAACAGAAATACGGGAGTTTTATGTTTTTGGCGTAAAGCGTCAGGAATTCATTCAGCCAGCCACGGTCCGAGGTAAAGACCTCGTCATAGAAGGTCACTCTCTTTATATTGAATTTTACTTTTGCCAAGGCAAGTTCCGCTATCACATCGGCGGGGCTTCTGCGCCGGAAGAATTTGCCCGGCGGATAGACCGTGTGTATCATGGAGTTCCAGCAGTAGCTGCAGGCGTTGGAACAGCCGCGACTCGCGAGTATCATGTAGCTGCTCTCCACCAGTAACCGGCATTCTTTATGAAAAAGTTCCTTGTCCGGCAAAGGCAGTGAATCCAGATCCGCTATCAATGGCCTTGGCGCGTTCAGAAAAGGAACGCCGTTCTTGTAGCCGCCGATGTTCGGTATCGCGGATGGATCCTTGCCTTTTTCCAGCGCTTCCGCGAGGTCCGCGAAGGCCTCTTCGCCTTCTCCGATTATTAGATAGTCGGCTATCTTGTCTCTTAAGACATATTCGGGGACGGAGGTCGGATGTACCCCGCCAAAAACTATTACAGCCCCTGTCCTTTTTTTTATTTCAGCGGCCATCTCCAGCGTCCATTTGTAATTGTCCGATATGACCGAAAAAGCCGCTATGGCCGGTTTTTTGAGCGCTATTTTTTTCAGTATGCGATTCTTGAAATTAAAAAAATTATCGTGGAGAAAATTGCTGTCGTAGAAAAAGTTATGGAAAAGCGCAGGCTCGAAAAAAAGCTCGGTTGTATGGCCCCGGCTTTTTGCGACGGCGGAAAGGTATTCTATGGCCAGATTTTCGTAATGGCTGGTTATAAAGGCGATATGCATGATGGTGTTGTTATTTTATTTCCAGCGGGAATTTACCTTTAACGTTCTCACCCGAGGGGATATGCCTGTTTCTGAAAGCGGGGTCAATGATGAGGCAGTCCTTGTGAGGGACTTTGAATATAGTATGGCTCCACATTTTGTCGAGCGTAGTGGCAAGAGGCCCCTTAAGCGCGGAGCCGAAAGTCAGCGGAAGATAAGCGCAGGGCTGGATTTCGCCGTAAGGTGAAACATAAAAAGTACTTCTTTTGAATATGCCGCAATCATCCGGCGCGGGCAGGCCTTTAAAATAGGTTATGCACGGATCCAGATTTTTTAAAAGCTCTTTTTCCTGTTTCGGATTCAGGGTCTCTGCGGCGTGGCACTGGAAACTGCCGACCGGCCGCGCCGGCATGACCCGCACGGCCATAACGCCCAGGTCCCTTGCCAGTTTTATGATGGCATGGATGTCGCCTTGAGCGTCGGCGCGCTTAGAGGTCACGTAGGTGGAAATTAGGCATGGAACGGCGGCTTTTACGCAGTTCTTAAGTCCCTGGATAGCGCTTTTAAAACATCCGGCGTTATTCCTCAGGGCGTCGTGCTCTTTCGGGTCAGGCACGTCTATGCTTACAGCCACGCAGGAAACCCCGGCTGTCTTTAAATCTAAAAGGGTTCCCTCGGTTAAAAGCAGCCCGTTAGATTCCAGCACCGTCACAAAATGCCTTGAGGCAAAGCGGATGATGTCGAAAATATCTTTTCTTAGCAGGGCTTCGCCGCCGCTTATATTCAGTCTCGGTACGCCCACGTCGGATATCGCCCCCAATATGGCCAGCCACTGTGCGGTGGAGAGCTCTTCCGCGGTCTCACGTTTGTAAAGTCCGGCCGAACAGTGGGAGCACCTAAGCTGGCACATGTAGGTCAGACCTATCACGGCGGAGGAAGGCGAATGGAGCCCCGCGGCATTTTTTATCGCGTTGGCAAACACCCGATAATATAAGCGCATCCGCGTGACTTTTAGGAATATGCGAAGCACCAGGACAAAGCTTTTTAATTTATCGGCAAATTTATTCATAGGGGCATAGCGTCCGGACCGGAAGGGTTAATTATATAACTTTAATGCGGTACGTGGGATTTCAGCCGGCGGGATCAGGGTAAATGAAAAAGTTTGTAAAGACTCTCTACAGTCTTGTAAAATACTTTTGCAGGCGATTCGCGAGGAAAGCGGCAATTCATCAAGTGGGATAGATTTTTGTGAAAACAGTTTTATCGCAGTTCATATTCGGGATCAAGGTTTTTTTCCGCGGCCTGAGCATTAAAAATACCACGAAGATAGCCTTTTTTATGATCAAAAGGTATTTTCTGGGCAGGCCGGTGCCATTCTCAGTAGTGCTGGCGGTAACCTATAAATGCCAGTGCGGATGCGTTCATTGTTCGGTCGCTGATTACGCCCGCGAGGCCCAGGAGCTGACGGCGGAAGAAATAAAAAAAATAATCGACTTCGTGGATGACTGGGGACCGGTGAAGGTAACTTTTTTCGGCGGAGAACCGCTTATCCGGCCGGAGATAGCGGATTTTGTGGCTTATGCGTCTTCCAAAGGTATAAGAACCTCCATAGACACAAACGGCCTGTTGGCTGACGAAGACATGATACTGGGGCTTAAGCGCGCCGGTATTGGGAACATAAACGTGAGCGTTGACAGCCCCGATTTGGACGCGCATGACAGACTCAGGGCGAGCGCAGGCTGCTTTAATTCCGCCGTGGCCGCTTTAAAGCTCTGTGCCAAGCATGGGGTAGCCTGCCTGGTTTCCACTTATGCCTCCAAAACATCCATAGCCGACAAGTCGCTTGAGCGGATAATAACGCTTGCCCGAGAACTTGGCGCGGACGGGGTTAAGATACTGTTCCCCATCCTTTCCGGTAAATGGCGTGAGAGTGAAGCTGAGAGGCTTTCCCCGGAAGAGGAAGCATATTTGATCGGACTGATGGACCCCTCTTATGTTTATGTAGAGGATGCCCTTGAAATGATAACGAAACGCGGCAAAGGCTGTTCTGCTTTGGATCGCAACCTTGTATATATCTCTCCCTACGGAGATATTCAGCCCTGTCCGGCCATCCCCGTCTCTTTTGGCAACTTACGGAAGAAAGCGCTGGGTGAGATAATCGCCTACATGGATAATCATCCCTTTTTTGGAAAATGCGGGTCCTGCGCCATGTGTCTTATGAATGATCCGTCCTTCCGTAAGACGTTCTTTTCCCGGAGCAGGGGGAGGCT
>Ga0208953_1000346_pt1 | contig 43513 bp, 38 predicted proteins | sample RifOxyB2_FD_184033 | JGI IMG/M metagenome (GOLD analysis project Ga0208953, IMG submission 184033) | Groundwater microbial communities from Rifle, Colorado - Rifle Oxygen_injection B2 (SPAdes) | ecosystem: Environmental > Aquatic > Deep subsurface > Groundwater | place: USA: Rifle, Colorado...
GAGGAACCTATGTCCGTTTCAAGCATGAATACAAAACCCCGAAGACCGAATGAAGAGCCGTATGCGGGAAAGCTGCTCGTACGGTTCCGCGAGGGGCTGGGCAGGCAACTGCCCGGTCTACTCAACATTGCCGCCTGTACAATACTCGTGGCGGAAGACAATCCTGTCAATGGGTCATTGCTTCTGGCGCTTCTAAAACAAAAGGGTTGGAACGGCGTGGTAGTCATCGACGGCAGGCAGGCGGTTGAAGAAATTAAAAACGGCGATTATGATGCAGTACTCATGGATATTCAGATGCCTGTTCTCGATGGATTTGGCGCAGTCTGGGAGATCAGGCATCTCCCCTTGCCCAAACAGCGGATACCAGTGGTTGCTTTAAGCGGTGATATCATTTCAGAGGACCTGGATAAATACAGTTACGTTGGAATGGACGGCTGTCTTCCAAAGCCGTATAATCTCCAGAAATTAATGGCGGTACTTGAGCCGCATATAAAAAGATATCGAGAAACCTTGTCTCCATTGCGGTTGAACAAGGCTATATTCGATAAAGACGCGATTATGAAAAACATTGATGGAGACGTCTTGTTGCTGAAAGAACTCCTTGAGCTGTTTTTACAGGATTACCCGCTTCGTATGGACGCTATCCGAACTGCTTTAAAAAGTGACGAGTTTGTGAAAGCGGCGAACGAGACGCATTCATTAAAAGGGGCGCTTGCCAACCTTGGCGCCACTATCGCGAAGGAGCATGCGGCGCATTTTGAATTGCTCTGCCGCTCACAGGCACGTGACGGCATTGAAAAGGCGCTTGCTGATTTGTCCGGAGCCATTGAAGAGTTCGCCGCTGTTATACGGGCGGAGTTGTAACGTCGCTGAACCATATTATGTGAAAGAGGAGAGTCATGAGAACACTGATCGTGGAAGACGAATTCACCAGCAGAAAAATATTAATGAAGATTATGGCAGCGTTTGGGCAGTGCGACATTGCGGTCAACGGAAAGGAGGCGATTGAAGCTTTCTGTCTGGCCCATGAGGAGCGAAGACCGTATCATGTAATCTGTTTGGACATCTTGATGCCGGAAATGGACGGACGGGAGACGCTGCAACGAATCCGGTCTATTGAAAAGAAACAGGGCATTGAAGGGCTTGATGGTGTGAAAGTAGTCATGATCACGGGATGTAGCGACAAGGAAGAGATATTTTCAGCTTTCCAGGAAGGGTGTGAAGCGTATATAGTAAAACCTGTCCAGCAGGAAAAGCTAGTTCAGGAAATAAAGAAACTCGGCTTGGTTTAAAAGGGGAGCGGATATGAGGACCCTGGTTGCGGAAGACGGGGCCGTGGCACGCCGCATCATTGAGTCGTATTTGCAAAAATGGAACGTGCCGTATGTGCTGGCCGAGAACGGCAGGGACGCGTGGAATATCATTAAAAATGACGGTATAGATATCGCGATTGTTGATTGGGTAATGCCCGAAATGGATGGCCTTGATCTGATCAGAAAGATAAAAGGGTCAAGCGCCTTCCGGCATATTTACACGATACTGTTGACAGTGCAGGACCGTGAAGACGATATGGTCCTGGGTTTTGAGGCTGGAGCGGACGATTATATTGTGAAACCGGTCAACCATTCCGTCCTCAGCAGCCGTCTCAAGGCGGGCAAGCGGATTACGGAATATTACCAGCTTATTCTACGCCAGAACAAGGAACTGATGGAGAAAAGCCTGCTTATGGAGACGCTGGTGCAACAAAAGAGCCGGCAGCTTTTCCAGGCGGAGAAAATGTCAACATTGGGCATGCTGGCAGCCGGAGTGGCGCACGAAATAAACAATCCGCTGACGTTTATCTCCGGCAATGTCCAAATGCTTGAAATGTTTTGGGCGGAGGCCGGATGCGCGGTCAGGGAGGCCCCGTACGCCGACAGCGGCAAAGCGGAGAAAATGAAATATATCCAGGAAAAAATGCCGCAGGTCATAGGCGGAATGCAGAACGGCGTGCGGCGTATCACGAAGATCGTTCAGGAGTTATGCGACTTTTCAAGGCAGGAGAAGGAAAAGACAGTGTTATTCAATATCGGAAACAGCATTGAACGGGCCCTGGATTTATGCGCAAACCGCTTGAAACATCACGTCACGGTATCAAACGAAATGTGCCAGGACGCGGTTTTGTTTCGCGGCAACAGGTCTCGGATTGAACAGGCCTTTGTCAATCTAATTATAAACGCGGCGGACGCTATTGAGGAAGTGGGAACAGGGTCGTTGTATGTAAGGCTGACAAAGGAGGAGCGAATAACCATTGTCATTGAGGACACTGGAAAAGGAATACCGCAACATTGTATTGAATCGATCTGGGAGCCTTTCTTTACCACCAAACCGCAGGGGAAAGGGACAGGCTTGGGATTGCCAATCTCGTATACTATTATTCGGAACCATGGCGGCAGCATTGCAGTGGAAAATCGGCCGGGCGGTGGTGCGAGATTCACGGTTTCTTTACCCGTACCGGATGCGCCGGTCCTGGAGCTTGGATAAAAAAAATGACGAAAGGAGATGGTTTGAAAGGCCGTTTATTGATCGTCGATGACGAATTGGAAATACAGGAAATGTTGTGCAACCATTTCGGTTTTCTCGGATACGAAATGCACCGGGCCTTTAACGGCAGGGAAGCATTGGAAAAGATGGCGAACGCGAAGTTCGACGTGGTAATTTCCGATATAATCATGCCGGAAATGGACGGCATCGACTTGCTGCGCAATATTAAACAACAGTATCCCATGACGCACGTGATCATGATCACCGGATATGTGAAACTTGAGAACGCTCTTGCCTGTATGCGGCATGGCGCAGACACGTGCGTGTTTAAACCTTTTAACGATTTGCGTGAATTGGACGGCGCGGTTGCCGCAGCGCTCAATACGCTGGAAGTGTGGCACCAGAAGTTAAAACAGTTGCACGGACTGAAATTGGACAACGCAGGATAAGGAAACCATGGAAAACGCGTTTGAATTCGATCATGATCTGCTTCTGGAGTTTGTCGACGAGTCGGTCGATGTGCTGCGGAGCATCGATACTATGGTCGTGGGCCTTGAGTCGTCCACCGGCGATAAGGAGCTTGTAAACGCAATTTTCCGGCCGGTCCATTCGATCAAAGGAAATTCCACCTATTTCGGCCTTATGGACACCAAGGCCCTGGCGCACCGGATAGAAGATGTGCTGGACTTGCTCCGTAAAGAAAAGCTTTTCCCTTCACACCCCGTGATAGATATTGTCCTGAAAGGGCTGGACGAACTGCAGGCCATACTGCGGCGTGTCAGGCAGGGCCAGCCGGAAGTGGCGGACAGACCCGCATTTGAGGCATTGCTGGAAAAGGTCTTGGGTGCGCAGCATTTTGTGGTAAAAGATGCCGCGCGTTCTGGTCTGGATTTTGTTAACAGGCTTGCGATTGTGCGGCAAAACCTCGTGGATAGAGACGGAGTTGATCTGACCGACCTCGATGCTGTTATGCAAGACATGAAAGCCGCGTTTTCCGGCTTTATAGGGCAAAAAGAAGCGCCAGCTGAAGTACGGCCGCTGGAAGCTTCGCCGCAATCGCCAAAACTGCAGTCTGCCGCGAATGATAAAAAAACAATGCGTGTGCCGGAGGAAAGCATTGATGGATTTCTCGCATATGTCGGCGAATTGGTCATTGTTCGCGAAATGTTCGAACATCTTCAGAAACGGATATCGGATTGCGCTGAACATGTGAAAATTGTCGCTGATTTCCGTAACGCAAACAGTTTGTTCCGGACGTTGTCGTACAACCTCCAGAAAAGCATTATGGAAATCCGTAAAATGCCTATCAAATCTTTACTGCAAAAAGCGCCCCGTATTATCCGGGATATCGGAAACGCCCATGGCAAATATATTGAGGTGGAGATCACCGGTGAAGAGGTGAAAATCGATAAAAGCCTGATGGAGACGCTGGAAGCTCCTTTTATCCATATGGTGAGGAACGCTGCTGACCATGGCATCGAGATGCCTGATGTCCGGGAGAAGAAAGGCAAAAGCAGGACCGGAAAAATAACGGTTAGCGTCGTGGAAAAACGCGGTACAATCGCCTTGGTAATCACGGACGATGGAAAAGGATTGAATTATGAGGCTATACGCACAAAGGCGGTCTCAATGGGACTGCTTAAGAACGATTTGGCCGTTACCGAAGAAGACATCAAAGAGCTTATCTTTATCTCAGGACTGTCTACTTCGGATACGGTGACAGACGTTTCAGGCAGAGGGGTGGGCATGGATGTAGTCAAACGCTCGATTGAGGCGGCTGGAGGCAAACTCTCGCTGAACAGCCAGCCGGATATGGGCACGGAGTTCACTATTACCTTGCCGGAAAGCATTTATACGCAGATCATTGATGGATTCGTGGTCATGGCCGGTACCGAGTATTACGCGTTTCCTCTTGAAACGATCCAGGAAACATTTCAGATACTGCCTCAGGATTGCACATTGGTCGGCGGAAAAGGCCGGTGTGTTGCGCGGCGGGGGGAATTTATTCCCCTGATGGAGATCGACGATATATTTAAACGGGAATGCATTGCGGACAATAACGCCGATAGAGCCGGCATCGGCATTGTGCTAAACCGGAAAAGGGCGAAAAAAGTAGTGTGCGTAGACATGATTATCGGTGTGCAGCAGATTGTACTAAAAAAAATCATGGGCATAACTATGGAGACCAACCTCTTTATGGGAGGGGCCATTATGGGTGATGGGAGAGTCGCCATGGTCGTTGATGTGGAGAAACTGGAATAGGAGCGGTATGGCGGATAACGTTAAAGTCCTTATCATTGACGATTCAGCAGTGGTCCGGTCGGCTCTTGCGCAGCGCTTGGGGGCTGTACCCGGTATCGAGATAGTGGGTACAGCCTTGGATCCTTTCATTGCGCGCGATAAAATTCTCGTCCTAAAACCAGACGTTGTTACGTTGGATATTGAGATGCCGCGTATGGACGGACTTACATTTCTCGAAAAGCTGATGATGTATTATCCGATCCCTGTGATTGTGATCAGTTCTCTTGCCCCGGAAGGCAGCGCATCGTATTTCAAAGCCTTGGAACTAGGGGCGCTTGAGGTCATTTCAAAACCCGATTCCGCATTCGGCCAAAGCATTGAAACGCAGGTGATGCTCATAGCGGAGAAGATCAAGATCGCGGCCAAGACAAACATGGAGGCCCGGCGTGCGGTCGCAGGTATTTCAGGCACGCTTTCATCCGCCGGGAAGAAGAAAGCCTCATCGAAGGCTATGGTGGAAACAACTGATAAGATCGTTGCGATTGGCGCCAGTACAGGCGGCACACAGACGTTCCGTACAATTCTTTCGCAACTTCCCGCTGACGGTCCTCCCATGATTCTGGTCCAACACATGCCGCCTATTTTTACAAGAACGTATGCGGAAAGTCTTAATGAAAGTAGCAATATGGAGGTAAAAGAGGCGGAGGAGGGCGATTCACTGCGGCAGGGATTGCTTCTTATCGCGCCGGGCAATTACCACATTCTTCTCCGTCGCAGCGGCGCCCGGTATTTCGTTACTCTAAACCAGCGGCCCCCTGTATGTCATGTTCGACCGTCTGTTGATGTGCTTTTCATGTCTGTCGCAGAATACGCTGGCAAGAACGCCGTAGGCGTCGTTCTTACTGGTATGGGAAGTGATGGCGCGCGCGGGCTTCTTGAGATGAAACAAGCAGGCGCCGCCACCATTGTGCAAGACGAGGCGACAAGTATTGTGTGGGGCATGCCTAAAGCCGCCTATGATATTGGCGCGTGCGGTTCGCTGACGTCCCTTGATAGGATAGCGCAGGAAATTTCAATAAAGGCGAAATAGGTCATGAACGACATCCTCGTGGTGAATATAGCTGATATGAAGGCGTCGAATTCAGGCAATCGTCTGATCACCTACGCATTGGGGTCATGTATCGGTGTTGCGGTATTCGACCCGGTTGCAGGTGCTGGCGGATTGCTGCATTATATGCTGCCCGACTCGAAACTTGACGAACGCAAGGCAAGCGAGAACCCTTTCATGTTCGCCGACACTGGAATCACTTCCATGTTGAGGAAATTGGAAAAGTGCGGATGCGAAATACGGCGGTTGACCATCAAGGCGGCGGGCGGTTCCAATATCATGGATCCGAACGGTACTTTCTCCATTGGTAAAAAAAACTACCTGGCCCTCAAACGCATTCTTTGGCGCTACAATCTCATTCTTAGGGGCGAGGATGTTGGCGGCAGCCTGAGCAGGAATATGACGCTCAATCTTGCGGAGATGAGTGTGAGTGTCAGATATTCTGGTGTTAAGGAAGAGGTGTGGTTATGAACCCTGTACTTGAAAAAATCCTGCAAAACATCGAGAAGGTGCCGCCCTTGCCCTCAATTGTCATGAAAATACTTTCTGTCATGCGCAACCCCGAGCCCTCTATTAAAAACATCATCGCTGTGGTGCAGTTGGATGAGGTGCTTACTTTCCGGGTCATCAGAATGGCCAATTCGGCCTATTATAAAAGGAGCGGTGAGGATGTGCGCACGGTAGGCGAAGCGCTTATCCGGTTGGGTAACAACACGCTCATTAATATGGTGATAGCTGAAAGCTGTTCCCAGTATTACGAGAGTGCGGGAACAGGGTACGACCTCAAACGCGGTGAATTGTGGCGCCATTCCATTGCAACCGCTCTGGTTTCCCAAAAGCTGGCTGAAAAAACACAGTTTGAGCATAAAGAGGCGCTTTTCACCTCTTGCATCATGCACGATGTTGGCAAGACCCTGCTCGATTCGTATATGAGCACCAAACGCGCGGAAATCCTGAGTAAACTTGCCTTGGGTACAGTTACTTTTACGCAAGCTGAGATGGAAATAATGGGGTTCAGCCACGGCGAAATAGGCGCGCGCCTACTCGAACGATGGGGTTTTCCGCAGGACATGATAAGCGCTGTGCGTCACCATCACGAACCCGAACGCGCGCTTTCAGGTAAAAAACTCGCCTATCATGTGTATCTCAGCGATGTTATTTGTCTTATGATGGGTATTGGTCTTGATCTGGGAGGGCTTTCGTACACGGCTCAGAAAGATATCTTTGACATGTTTAATCTATCTGAGGCCGACGTGCAGATGCTGTTTATTTATTTGGTCGAAGAACTGGCGAAAACCGAAGAAATGATACGGGGGTGACCCATGGGGCTTAAATTTCTCATTGTCGACGATTCCGCGAATATCCGGGCGTTTGTGAAAAAGACGCTTGGGCTCACGGGACTTGAAATAGAACGGATAGACGAAGCCACTGACGGCATTGATGGCCTATTACAGCTGGCCGAGAATCCAGTGGACGTTGTACTCACGGACATCAATATGCCTAATATGGACGGGCTCGATATGATACGTAAAATACGGGAGGATCCCAAGTTCGCCTCCATACAGATTGTGGTCATTTCAACCGAGGGAAGCAGGGAAAAGATTATTGAGGCGGTCAAATGCGGGGCCAACGGGTATCTGAAAAAGCCTTTTGGTCCTGAAGAAGTGCTTGATATTTTAAAGGAGGCGATAAAGAAATGAGCACCCGAGACAACCGTATAGCAGGAAATTTTGTGGTCGAATCCATGAACGAACTGCTCGAAAAAATGGCCTTTGTGAACATTGAACCGCGCGAGCCGTATTGGACGGGCGATTTTATCTTTGAAAAAGAACTGGCCGGAAGGTTGTTTTTTTCTGGCCCGGTCTCGGGCGTGTTTCTTATCAACTGTTCGGCGCAATTCATCCGCGAAGCCACATCCAATCTTTTGGGCATTGAGGGGGCTGAGGTGAACGAGGAACAGTTGTTCGATACACTCAAGGAGTTCGTCAATATGGTGACAGGCAGCGTTTTGCACAAGATGGATAGTGAGAAGAGCCTGGCGAAGTTGGGCATTCCTGAGTGCAGGAATGTGCGCGTAGCGCCTTTTGATGAATCCGCACCGTGCGAAGTAATGGTTTGCCCGTTTACATTTTATTCGATCACGGACAATGCGGAGGATGCGTTGTTTCTGGAAATAGCCTTGCGCTGAAAAGAGATGTTTATGAATGGCATTATTATTGACGAAAAGGCAGTACTTGCCGCCATGCCCGACGCTTTGTTTATCACTGATGCTCAGGACTCTATCGTTTCGACGAATAGGTCGGCCCAGGACCTGCTGGGTTACCAGGCAGAGGAGCTTATAGGGGTATCCTTAGACGCAGTGATCAGTCGTACGGCTTCTGCAAGCGTGTCTCACATTCAGGACATTGAACAGGCTGAAACCTATAGAAGCAACAACGAATATATAGTAAAGAACAAAACAGGGAAGGAAATCTCTGTATTGCTTGCGGAAACTGCTTTAAAAAATCAGGTTGGAGAGACCATTGGGCACGCATATATTACGCATAATATCGCCGATTTTATAGAACGTGAAAAAGAGATGCTTGAGATAAAACAGGAGCTCCAGGGGCTAAATGGCGCGCTCATCGCCACATTGCAGCACGAAAAAGAGATGTCCGCCCGTTTAGAAATGCTGAATGAAGAGATTGCGGAATCGAACAGAAAATTGTCCGTGGAAATTGAGACTCGAAAGAGAATTGAGGAAGAACTGGCGCGTTCGAATACCGAGCTGGAACAATTCGCCTATGTTGCGTCCCATGATTTGCGGGAACCGCTTCGCATGGTCACCAGTTATCTTCAATTGCTTTTAAAACGGTATATAGCAAACCTTGATGCAAACGCACAGGAGTTTTTTGGGTTCGCCATGGATGGCGCTGCCCGTATGAACCGGCTTATTAATGATTTGCTGGACTATTCGCGTGTTGGGACCAAGGGTGGTTTATTTGCCCCCACCGAATGCAACGATGTGATTAGTCAAGCTGCTAAAAACCTGGAAGTTGCCATTGAAGAGAAGAATGCCGCGATAACGTGTGGTTCCTTGCCTGTGCTTATGGCAGACCAGAATCAGCTTGTTCAATTATTTCAGAACTTGCTAGGGAATGCTATCAAATTCTGCAAAGAAAAAACACCGGAAGTCCATGTTGCAGCCAAGCAAGAGGAGCGCTATTGGCTTTTTTCTGTTAAGGACAACGGGATTGGCATTGCGCCGGAGCATCGGGAGCGTATTTTCCAGATATTCCAGCGGTTGCATACCCGGGAAGAGTATGAGGGAACGGGCATTGGTCTTGCCGTATGCAAAAGGATTGTTGAACGGCATGGCGGAAGGATATGGGTAGAGTCAGAACAAGGCACTGGGACGATTTTCTGGTTTACCTTGCCAATTAAAATGGCCTACTAAAGGGAGTGTTGCATGAACACAATTGTTATTTCGAAGGGACCGTTTTCCGCGGAATTGACTGAAGTATTGCATAAAAATGGGTGTGATCCCATTAAAACCGTCAAGAACCCTGCGCTTGCGGCAGCCAAATTTATGGGAAAGCAGAACATTGTTGTTTACGAATGGAGTGAAGATCCGCAGGAGGAGACCCGCAATCTCCAGGAGCTCATGAAACAGACTACCGGTCTCAAGGTGCTGCTCATTGTCGATGAAGGCATCAAAGAGGCCATTAAGGTGCTGGTCAAATACGATGAGGTCAAATTTGTTTTCAAACCACTCACCCGCGAGCGATTACAGATAGGCATGCGCATGCTCCTGGCTGAAAAAAAGAGACCGCCGACCATCAATATTGAGTATGTGAACCCCTTTATCGAGTCGACAAAGGCGATTATGCAACAGATGGCGCAGACCGACATTGAGAAAAAAGAGGTGCGTATCGACAAAGGGCTTACGGTCTATGGTGATATATCGGGCGTCATGGCCCTTTCAGGCAACGCCAACGGCTTTGTGGTCATCAGCATGGGTATTGACACGGCAATTGAGATTGTAAAAAGGATGACCATGGGGGATGTGTCTGAAAGCGACAATGAACTGATCGAAGGAGGCATTATGGAGCTCATCAATGTCATTTCCGGCCAGGCCCAGGCTTTGTTCAATCAAAACCAGCACCATTTTGATTTTACTACGCCCACTATGGTGAGAGGCAAGGGGCATACCATCAACCATGGGCTGCACGAGAACAGCATTGTGGTAAAATTTGAGACACCTGACCATAAGGAGCTTTTTCTGCAAGTGTGCCTGAAAACAGCCTAATCGGAGAAGGAGGATAATCATGAAGGTCAAAAAAATACTCATTGTCGATGACTCGCCCACCATGCTTAGAATACTGCAGAACACGCTGGCAAAGGCGGGTTTTCCCGATTCGATCACCGCGTGCCATGGAAAGGATGGTCTGTTGAAACTCGCCGAGAACAGGGACGTTGATCTCATTTTATCGGACTGGAACATGCCCGAAATGACGGGTATCGAGTTTTTAAAGAATGTAAAGGCTGACGGCGATACGAAGAACATCCCCTTTATCATGGTCACCTCGCGTAACGTGAAAGAGGACATTATGGAAGCGGTCCAGTCGGGCGCGCGGGATTACATTGTAAAGCCTTTTACCGTCGAATCTATCCAGGAGAAAATAAACAATATCTGATATTTATTATTGACAAAGACTTATGCTCTATTTTATTTAATTACCAGATATATGGAAACTGGCAAAAAAGAGCATGGCACCAGGCAGGGGCTGGAGGATGTGATTAATGATTCGGCTGATCCGCAGAGCAGTGAATTGTTCTGGTTCAACATCTCGTCCGAAGGTCTGGCCATTCTTGATACTTCAGGTACTATCATTGCCATCAACGACGCGCTTATTGCCATTTCCGGATTTTCCCGCGAAGAAATAGTCAACAGATCAGCGATCATTGTCGCGAAAAAAACGCTTTCTCTCAGAGACATTCCCCGGTCGCTTGGTTTCCTGAAAAAAATCCTGGCAGGCGAAACTATCCCTGCGTACCAGGGTAGGTTGAACGGGAAAAAAATTGAAGTATGCGCCTCAACGCATGTCCTGGATGGAAAAAAAGTCATTGTTACGCGTATCAATGATATTACCGATAGGGCCATTGCCGGTGAAACCGCGCGTGAAAGCCTGAAGGTCTCTGAGGATTTTGTTCGTTTTATACCTTCAGGTGTTTTTCTTTTCAGGTCACATATTACCGAGGGAACATTGACCCTGTCTGGCGGCAATCTTGAAGCTGAACATGCGACCGGACTGCGGGTGGAGGAGTGGCTCGGCAAGGATTTCGCCGACATGTTTCCCGGTGCCAGGGAAACAGGACTCGATAAAAAAACGTGGGAGGTCATAAAATCCGGCGAACCATTCAGGGCTGAAGAGTTCGCCTACAGTGATGTTAGAATGTCGGGCATCTTCAGAATTAATGTTTTTTCTCTGCCGCAGGGGCGCGTGGCCCTTTGTTTCGAAAATATAACCGAATTGAAACGGGTCGAAGCCTCTATGAGGGCGCGTGATGCAAAGCTTAGCAGCATTTTTCGCGCAGCCCCAACCGGCATTGGCTTGGTCAACGACCAGGTTTTACTGGAGGTGAATGACCAGATATGCGCAATGACCGGATACCAGGCGCGCGAGTTAGTTGGTCAATCCGCTCGCATACTCTATCTTTCAGATGAGGATTTTGAATTTGTTGGCAAGGAAAAGTACCGGCAAATTCAGCAATCGGGCATTGCTACCGTGGAAACACACTGGAAGCGCAAAGACGGTACAATTATCGATGTTCTCCTCAACTCAACTCCTGTTATTCAGAACGATCTTTCGCAGGGTATTACTTTTACAGCCCTCGATATGTCTGAACAAAAAAAGAACCAGCTGGCTTTCCAGGAAAGTGAAAGGAAATTGGAGGCGGAACTGGTCAAGTCCCAAAAGCTCGAATCCATCGGCGTGCTTGCTGGTGGCATAGCGCACGACTACAACAATCTTTTATGCGGGCTTTTTGGCTACATGGACATGGCGCGCGAGGCAGCGGTCAACGATGCGCGTGTCGTCACCTATCTTAGCAAGGCGCTCGAAGTCTTCAACCGTGCGCAAGACCTTACCCGGCAATTGCTTACGTTTTCAAAAGGCGGTCAGCCCCTTAAAAAGACCATTGATATAGCGCCGCTTATCATGAGTAATGTGCACTTTGTGCTTTCCGGGTCCAACGTGGTCCCCCTTTTTGCTGTGGCCCCTGACCTATGGATGTGCGAGCTCGATGAAAACCAGTTCGGCCAGGTCATCGATAATATAGTCATAAACTCGCGTCAGGCAATGGCTGACGGCGGCACTATTATTGTGGAGGCTGAGAATCTGCCGGGGGATGTGGCGCTTCCTACCGCGCTCAAACAGGGGAAATACATTCGTATCTCCATTATTGACCATGGCACTGGCATTGCACCCGAAAACCTCCCAAAGGTTTTTGACCCTTTTTTTACTACCAAACAGCAGGGGAGCGGTTTGGGTCTTGCGACCGCCTATTCAATCATCAGCAAACATGCGGGGCATATTGAAATTGAATCAATCGAAGGCCAGGGCGCAACGGTCCGCATCTATATGCCAGCTTCCAATAATAGTATGACGGATAGTGTTGAACACCGTGCACCAGACTTTGTTGGCCATGGACGGGTACTGGTTTTAGACGACGAAGAGTTTATGCGCGCACTGATAAAAGAGATGCTTGAAAGCATGGGTTTTAACGTCATATGCGTTGCGGACGGCGATAACGCTGTTGCCGCATTTGACGTGTCCCGGTCCGAAAACATGTCTTTTATCCTTGCCATTCTTGACCTTACCATTCCCGGCGGCATGGGCGGCAGGGAAACGATCCAAAAACTCAGGGACATTGATCCTGCTATCCGCGTCATTGCCTCAAGCGGTTATTCCACGGACCCGGTCATGGTCAATCCGCGGGAATTCGGATTTTCCTCAAAACTCGAAAAACCTTTTCGGAGAGATGATATGACCAAGGTACTTACAGAGGTTCTGGGATAGAAAATGCTATATTTTGAGGCATGGAAAGCTTCAAGCGGAAAAACATCTCTGAAATAAAAAACATCGGTTTTGTCTCCACGCGGTTTGCGGGAACAGACGGTGTTTCCCTCGAGACGCAGAAGTGGGCCACGGTACTCGATGAAATGGGGTATCGGTGTTTTTATTTTGCCGGTGAACTCGACAGGCCAAAAAGCGCGGCCATGCTTTCCCCACGCGCCCATTTTAAACATCCAGTCATTTCCCAGTTGAACGAATTCGTTTTTTCGCATACGGAACGTCCTGAGGCCATTACCGACCAGATCGACGGACTTAAAAAGGAACTCAAGGCGGATCTAAAGGAATTTATCGCACGATTTGACATTGAACTCATTATTGCGGAAAATGTGCTCGCGATTCCGTTGAATGTCCCGCTGGGTCTGGCCCTTACGGAGATTGTTGCCGAGACCAGCATGCCTGTGGTGGCGCATAACCATGATTTTTTTTGGGAGCGCAAGCGTTTTTCAATCAACTGTGTGTGGGACTACCTCAACAAAGCATTTCCACCGCGCCACCCGCATATACGCCAGGTGGTCATCAATTCCGAGGCGCGTACCCAGGTTGCCCTGCGGCGCGGCGTGGCCGCGATTATTATCCCGAATATCATGGACTATGAGAAGCCTCCGGCCTTGCCCGATGAGTATACCGCGGATGTCAGGCATGCCCTGGGTATTGCGGACGGCGAATATTTCATCCTCCAGCCTACGCGTGTTGTGCAGCGTAAAGGTATTGAACACGCCATTGAGCTCATTCGCCGTCTCTCCGGCAGGGGCGTCAAGGCAAAATTGGTCATTTCTCACGCATCGGGCGATGAAGGCGACCATTATGAACACCGCGTCAGGGAATACTCAGACCTGCTCAAGGTCAATACACTTTTTGTGTCGGACATCATCGGCGACACGCGGGGAACCACGGCCAACGGCAGAAAAATATACAGCCTCAGGGACGTCTACCCCCATGCGGATTTCGTCACCTATCCCTCAACGTACGAGGGGTTTGGCAACGCCTTTCTCGAAGCTATCTACTTTAAAAAACCGTTGCTCATCAACAATTATTCCATATACACTCATGATATCAAACCAAAAGGCTTTAAGGTCGTTGAAATAGACGATTATATAACCGAAGAGGCGGTTTCCGCGGTCGAAACGCTATTGAAAGACCGGGATTTGGTGAGAGAGATGACTGATTATAATTACGATCTTGCGCGAAGATTTTATTCCTATTCAATGCTGCGAACAAAGCTTAGATTTCTTCTGAGTGATTTTTTTGGGGAAGAATAGCCCCATCTTTTAGTTTTTCCAGGAACAGGAAAGCCGCATCCATTTGCGCGTGGTTGCCCACCAATACCAGCAGGTCTCCGGCATTGAGTATGAGATCGGGCGCGGGATTGGTCATGGGCTTTTCGTCGCGTACCACCGCTATAATTGTGGCGCCCGTGTGTTTGCGCACATGCAGGTCGGCGATGGTTTTTCCCACTGCCGTAAGGTCCGAGGTAATGAGGAAGGTGTCGGTGGTGCCCATGGAGAGTACCTGGGCAATGCGCTCGGAAAAGCGGTTGACCGCTGCCGGGCTGCGCAGCATGCTATAACCGTTGTCGCGCAGCAGCCGCGTCTGGCTTTTAATGATGTTCCCCGGAATATGCAGTTTGGTGAGCACGTTGGTAAAAATTTCGATCGATGTTTCAAATTCCTCTGACACCACCTCGGTGGCGCCGCATCGCCGCAATTCCTCGATGTCCGACTGCATGCGCGTTCGCACAATAATAGACACATTCGGGTTCATCTGACGCGCAAGGCATACGCCGCGGCGCACGGCAAGGGAATCGGAAATGACAAAGACGACTACTTGCGCCTCCTGCATGCAGACTTGTTCAAGAATGATTTGGCGGGTGGCGTCGCCGTAGAGGATCGGTTCGCCGGTTTTTTTCGCCTTTTCCACTGCCGCGCCGTTTAACTCAACAACGATATAGGGGATCATGGCGGTCTTGAGCACACCGGCCAGATGACGGCCCGCCAGACCGAATCCCACGATAATGACATGGCCCGAGAGCCGTTGGCCGTGATTTTTCCGCTCACTGCTCGATGGCAAAACGCCGGCAATCCGCGGCGCTATGGCAATAAGGAGCGGCGTCAGGGCCATGGTCAGGATGGACGCGGCAATGGCAAGCTGGTAGGTGGGTTCGTCAATTACATTGTACATTTTTCCCGAGCGGATAAGGACAAAGGAAAATTCTCCTATCTGGCAAAGGCCAAGCGCGGTCTGGAACGATACACGCAGGGGGAAGGAGAGGAGTTTCGCGGAAAACACAAGGGCCGCTGATTTTATTATCATGATGGCCGCGGTGACAAGGAGAATGGCCCCCAGATGTTTGGAGGCGAAGTCGAATTTCAGCAACATGCCAATGGATATGAAGAACATGCTGTTGAAGACGTCGCGGAAGGGGGTGGTTTCGGCCATGACCTGGTGATAATAGTCTGATTCGGCTATCAGGATGCCGGCCAGAAGAGCGCCCAGCGCGAGGGAAAAACCAAGCTGCTCTGTTGCCAGGGCCGCGCCCAGACAGAGAAAGAGCGATCCAATGACAAAGAGTTCGCGGATGCGCGTGCTTGCCAGAAACCGGAGCCCGCGGGGAATAATATATCTGCTGCCCGCAACCACCACGCCGATGACCGCAAGGCCTCCACCGAACCTGATGAGCACATGGGTCGGCGATACGCTTGACGAGCCGGCTAGCAGAGGCACAATGAGCAGAAAGGGAACAATCAGAAAATCCTGAAAGAGGAGTATTCCCAGCGAGATGTTGCCGTGGGGCGTGTCCAGTTCGCGGCGGTCAGCATAGAGTTTCAGTACAATGGCTGTGCTGCTGAGCGAAAGCATGAGGCCGAAAAAGAGCGACGACCGCAATGCGTAGCCGCACAGACAGGCGATGCCGGTGGTCAGGGCTATGGTCGAGGCGGCCTGGAGCGTGCCGCCGGTAAAAAAGACCCGGCCCAGTTTCTTCAGCCGTTTGAACGAGAGTTCGAGTCCGATTTCAAAGAGAATGAAAATAATGCCCAGTTCAGCGAAAATCTCAACATGTTCGGGATTGTGGATGAGTCCCGCGCCATAGGGGCCAACAACGCAGCCCGTGAGAAGAAAACCGACCACCGTGGGAATGCGGAGCGTCTGGCTTGCCGCAATAACGGCAAGCGCCACACCGAAAAGTACTACAATATCGCGGAGATAGGGGAAGAGTTCCATGTGCTGTGGGGCTTAGGCAGCGCGCGGCTGCGGGGTTGTTTTTAGGTGTTGGGCTTGTCCGATTTTTTATCAGTGTCGCTCTCAATGTCTTCCTTGGCCTTTTTGAATTCCTTGATGCCTTTTCCCAGGCCGCGCATGATTTCAGGAATTTTTGTTCCGCCAAAGAGAATAATGACAATGATTAGGACAATTACCAGTTCCTGCATGCCGATCATAGGTACTCCTCCGTATGGAATTAAAATAGTATTTTCAGCCAGCCAAAGCCATTATTGCGCCATATTTCCTGGCGCAGGGGCGTCATTCATCAATTGATGGCCTGGTTTTGCTGAATGACGCCCGTACAAAAATGCATGCAGATGTGTGTATGAAATGTTATGTGTTTGATGCAGGGGCGTCATTCATCAATTGATGGCTGGTTTTGCTGAATGACGCCTGTACAAAAATGCATGCAGATGTGTGTATGAAATGTTATGTGTTTGATGCAGGGGCGTCATTCATCAATTGATGGCTGGTTTTGCGGAATGACGCCCGTACAAAAATGCATGCAGATGTGTGTATGAAATGTTATGTGTTTGATGCAGGGGCGTTATTCATCAATTGATGGCTGGTTTTGCTGAATGACGCCAGTACAAAAATGCATGCAGATGTGTGTATGAAATGTTATGTGTTTGATGCAGGGGCGTTATTCATCAATTGATGGCTGGTTTTGCTGAATGACTCCTGTACAAAAATGCATGCAGATGTGTGTATGAAATGTTATGTGTTTGATGCAGGGGCGTCATTCATCAATTGATGGCTGGTTTTGCGGAATGATGCCCGTACAAAAACGCGCATGCATATATGCGCCACAATTAAAAGAGGGCTTCATGAGATTCACGAAGCCCTCTTTATTTATGCCGGAGATCGGAATTGAACCGATACGGGATTTAAGTCCCACTGGATTTTGAGTCCAGCGTGTCTGCCAGTTTCACCACTCCGGCTTGATGCCATGTAGGCAATAATTCTATTTTCAATATAATAATTCGCTATGTCTTCCATAAAGAGTTACCACCAGAAAAAAATCCTCTGCGCCATTACGGGCGCGGTTCTTGTTGTCGTATACTGTTTTTTTTCCTCGCTCGGATCAGGTTTTTCCCGGTATCTGGCCGGGTTTTCCTCCAGCATTGCAGCGGGCTATTATCCGGCATACCTGCTATTCATGGGCATGTGGATGGGAATTTTCAAGTTGGTGTCTTTGCCCCTTGATTTTTACTCAGGTTTTCTGCTCGAACACGCCTATGGACTTTCCCGTCAAAGTGTTTTTCGATGGGTATGGGAACATCTCAAGGGTCTGCTTGTGACTTTGATTATCGGCGCGCCGCTTGCGCTTGCTTTTGCCTGGTGTATACGGCATTTTTCCGATACTTGGTGGGTCTTGTCCGGCGCACTTTTTTTTCTTTTTTCAATTGTTCTTTCGAGTCTTGCGCCAGTTCTAATTTTTCCAATATTCTATAAATTCAAGCCATTGGAAAATAAAGAGTTGGAGAATAATCTTAAAGCAATGGCTCGTGATTGTGGGGTTATGGTCAGCCATGTCTTTTCTTTTAATCTGAGCAAAGACACGCGCAAGGCAAATGCAGCGCTTGCAGGCATGGGAAAGACGCGGCGTATCATTATTTCCGACACATTGCTTTTAACAATGACCACTGACGAGATTACCGCTGTTATTGCCCATGAGCTGGGCCACCATGGCTTAAACCATATACTGAAAAGCGTATTGCTGGGAGGCATATATATCTTTGCGGGTCTTTTTGCCGTATCCAGAGCGATTGAACTTTTCCTTATTCATGCGCATGGGTTTGCAGGCGTGTCAGATCCTGCGGCGTTTCCTCTTATCGCCTTTTTTCTGCTGCTTTTCGGTCTCGTGTTTACTCCGGCAAACAATTATCTTTCCCGGAGGTTTGAAAGTAGCGCGGATCTGTACGCGAAAAGAATTCTTGGCAAGTCCGATGACCTTGTTTCGAGCCTGAAGAAACTGGGGGACATGAATATGGCAGACCCAGAACCCCATCCGCTGGTGGCCTGGTATTCGTACAGCCATCCACCGCAAAACAAGCGGATTGCCGCGCTTTTCGGAGACACACCATGAACACGCACCGTTCACTCGCCCATGTCTGGTATCCCTGCTCCCAGATGAAGGACTATGAAACCTTCACGCCCCTCAAGATTGTGAAGGCCAGGGGTGTCTATCTCTACGATGCGGCAGGCAAGCGATATATCGACGCTGTTTCATCGTGGTGGGTCAATCTTTTCGGCCATTGCGACACTGGCCTTTCAAGGGCGCTTTCCAGTCAGATGAAGAAGCTGGAGCATGTCATTTTTGCCGGGTGTACTCACGAACCCGCGCTGGCCTATGCTGAAGAATTGTTGCGGGTTGCACCTGAAGGTCTGTCGCGCGTCTTTTTCACGGACAATGGGTCGTCCGCGGTTGAAGCTGCGCTGAAAATGAGCTTTCAGTACTGGCAACAGCAGGGTCACGCGCGGCAGCGTTTTATCGCTTTGACCGGCGCATACCATGGCGAGACCCTTGGCGCGCTTTCTGCCGGTGGTATCAAGCTTTACCGGGATGTATTCGCGCCCATGCTCATGAAGGTGCGTTTTGCGCAGGCACCCTCGTGCTGCAATTGTCCTTTTGGAAAAACGCCTGAGTTGTGTGGCGCGGAATGCTTTGTGTTTCTCGAAAAAGCGCTTGAGAAAGAAGGCACCGATACTGTTGCCGGGATTATTGTCGAACCCCTGGTGCAATGTGCAAACCGGATGAACATGTATCCTGCCGTGTATCTGCAGAAGCTCAGGAAATTATGCACGCGCGAAAAAGCGCATTTTATCGCCGATGAAATCGCCGTGGGGTTTGGTCGCACGGGAAAAATGTTCGCCTGTGACCATGCCGCCGTTACCCCGGACATCATGTGCCTTTCCAAGGGCATTACCGGCGGGTGGATGCCGTTTTCAGTTGTGCTGGCAATGGAAAAGATATACAAGGCGTTCTATGCCGGCCATGCGAAGAACAGGGCTTTTCTGCACAGCCATAGTTATTCGGGCAATGCCCTGGGGTGCGCGCTTGCACGCGAGGTGCTGGCCATTTTCAGGCGCAGAGCCATTATCAGGAACATGGCGCCCGCGGTTTCTCTCCTAGGTACTCTGCTTGCCGGGCTAGGGAAAATTCCGGGTGTGGTACATATGCGGCAGACTGGTCTTATTGGCGCTTTTGATCTGGTCAATCCAACGACAGGAAGACCTTTTGATCCCCGCAAGCGCATGGGATTGCGCGTGGCGCGCGCGGCCATACAGCGCGGCGTATTCTTAAGGCCTTTGGGCGATACGCTCTATTTCATGCCACCGCTTACCATACGGGAAAAGGAACTCAGCACACTGGTAAAGATTACGGGCACGGTTGTTCGCGATACGGTGTGAACAGATAGGCGCAGATCAGGCAATGTGCGCGACCATGTTCATGAACAGGTTGCGGTTTTCGTTTAGCACATAGATAATCTCAAGAATACGGTGCGCGCGCCAGTGCGCGGCGTTTTGTTTGGTCCATTCGAGCTTTATCTGGTTTGAGTCAGCGCGGGGATCGGCCTTTGTCCGCCGTTCGATTTCCTTGCTCATCTCCTCTATCTGGCTGTTCATCTCCTCGCGGACATTGATGGTTTTTTTCTGCAGAAAGTAGAGTTTGAGCGCGGTAAAGACGTCTATTTCCTTTTGCCACGCCTTTTTCTCGTCCTTGAAAAAGGCGGCGAATTCGTCAATGTTTTTCTGGAGACAAGCGACAAGCTGGTTTTTAATTTCACCTGAAAGCCCTTCCTGGTGCCGCTGTCTGATGCTTTCGAGTTCCATGGTGTTTTAAATCAGGACCTTTTTCAGCTTGGTCGAGAATTCAGCCGCATGGGCGAACCGGTTGTGCCGCTCTTTGGCCAGGGCTTTGTTAAGCACCTCGTCGACCGCGGGGCTGACGTTTGAGTCTATACTGGAAAGATTTTGCTGCGTTTCCTGCAGAATGGCGTAGGAGAGCTTCGAGATGTTTTCTCCCCTGAAGGGACGGACACCGGCAAGACATTCGTAGGCGATGACGCCAAGCGAGAAAATATCGGAGCGGTTGTCTATCTCTTCGCCGTTTATCTGTTCGGGCGACATGTAATAGGGCGTGCCCAGGGTCTTCCCGGTCTGGGTCATGGCGGCGTTTGAGATCTTGGCCACGCCAAAATCCATGATCTTTACCTTTGTGTCATTGTTCATCAGCATGATATTCGCTGGTTTTATATCACGGTGCACAATTCCTTGCGCATGGGCCTTGTCCAGGCCATCGGCAACCTGGCATACAATGGCGATGGTCTCCGCAACCCCAAGTTTTTTTTCATTTGCCAGCTTCTCCTCAAGGCTTGTTCCTTCCAGGTACTCCATGGCAATGTAAGAGACCGAATCAGTATCGCCATAGTCGTAGATGATGACAATGTTGGGGTGGGAGAGGGTGCCCGCGGCATGCGCTTCGCGTAGAAAACGTTCGCGCAGCTCCTTGTTGGCGCCTATGCCTAGGTCGCGGCGGATGGTTTTTATGGCAACAGTACGGTTGATGACCGGATCGTTGGCTTTGTATACGGTGCCCATGGCACCGCTTCCCAATTCCTTGATGATTTGATACCGGCCAATGCGCATCAGCTGCCCGGTCTGGCTGAAGAGGATTGTTTCCGAAGGGTTTATGCCTGTTGTTCCGCCGGGCATTGTTGCCAAAGGAAGTCCCCGTACCTTGAAACGTTTCCAGACGAAAGACAGGAACAGCCCTGCGATATAAAGCAGCGGGACCAGCAATGGCACCCATATCTTGAAAAGAAAAAAGATAAATCCCGTGAACACCAGTACCGCGAAACATGCGAACAGGGTCAGGGTTTGTTTCTTAAAGGTCATTTTTACGCAGACCAGCGTGCAGGGAATCGCGAGCAGGAGTATGATAATAAGGGGCAATACCAGGGCAAAAAAAAGCGACGAACTGTTGATGAAGGAGGCAGTAAGCGTGTTTTCTATGATGTTCGCCCATACTTCTGATGCCGCCATATTATTATCGAATGGGGTGATATGGCCATCATAATCACGTTTCAGGGCGGGATCGGTGATTCCTATAATGACGATTTTTCCAGCGCACCGCTGCTTGTTGAAGTTTCGCCCCAGAAGATCGGACGCGGAAATGTAAGGGAAGGCCTTTGATGGTCCATAGAAATTGATCATGCTCGAGCCATCGGTATTCATGGGCAATCTGAGATGGTCGCCCAACGCCACTTCCTCGTTTATTTTGAGCGCCATTGATCCGCGGTCGAGTTTTAAATGTTCGCGCGCGATTTCGAGGGAAATGGCCGGATAGAAATTGTTCGCATACACAATAGTCTGGAGAATGTGCCTGGTGGTGTGAATTCCCTGTTCCTTACCGATGTTGTGATATCCCAGGGAACGCGCGCTTTCAAGAACGGCCTGTTCGGGAGAGCGGATGGCATTGGCAATGTAGAGATCAGATCCAGCGCTGGTGTTTTCCATGTTCAAAAAGCGGGTCAGCAGTATTCTTTCCGGCGGTACAACCAGAAGCTGCACATCGAGGGATTTCTCGAATTTCTCAAAGAAATAGGGAACAACCACGTTTTGGGCGGCAATGAAAGCGCGGGCCAGGTCCTTGTTTTCGGCTCGTATGGCCTCTTTGTCCTCGTCACCCATGCCTGCAAAGTCCTTGGGCCTGAAAAAGCAGTTGACGAAAATGACCGATGGACCGCACGCTGACACGGAGTCAACCAGTTCCGCGATTTTGGTCCGTTTCCATGGCCAGTCGCCTATGACATTTATACTGCCTGGATCAATGGCCACGATCACCGTGTTTTCAGCAGGACCCACTTTGCCGCGGAATGAATAGAATATATTTTGTATGAACCCGTCAGAATTTTTCAGAAAAAAATGGATAATTATTATAATTAATGTAACGCCAATGACTTTAAGCCATTTCATAAGACAGCAATATAGGTTATTAAATTTTGCCTTGGCAATATTTAAATGAATATATTATCAATAGAATGAAACTATTGAAGATACTTCTGCTGCTTGTGCTTATTTTCGGCGTCCTCTATTTTGGCGCTACTTTTTACCTGGCCAAAAATATCGGAAAGTTGCAGCCAAAGACAACTCCAGTGGAAGTGGAAGAACTTCGGAACCTGCATGAACAACTTGCTGTTTTCGAACAAAAAATCAATGATTTGCAAAACCAGGGCAAGGAATATTCAGATGAAGAGGAGGCGGCTGAAGGGCTGCGGCAACGCATCCAGATGTTAAAGGAAGCCGTTGCTGCAAAGGCTCTCGAGTTTGGACCAGACGCTGCCGCAAAACATTTTTCCCTTCCTTCAGGGGCCTTTTTCGAAGACCAGTATAGACTGGTCTTTCTCGGTGGCATTGGCGTGCTCATCTGCGTCATTGTTCTTTTTCTCGCCATCGGCAGTCTCAGGAAAAAGAAGACGCCTGCAGGGCCATCCAGGCCAGTCCGTCCGCAGTCTCAGGCAGGGGGCGCTGATCTGCGCGCCACGCTCGAAAAATTCAAGGCGCAGCAGAGCGGCGCACCTATACCTGATACATCCATGGTTGACCAGAAAACACCGGAAAAAGAGGCGCTCGAAGAGGCGCGCGAACGGCTGAGAAAGAAGGCGGAGCTCCTTGGCGGTCTGGTTGGCGCATCGTCCGCAAAGAATGAGCGTGCCCCGGCGCAGCCGGAGGGGGGCGGCGCGCCCGACGATCTTGTCGATCAGGTCTTTGCCCTGCACGGCAAGGGATTTGATGTCGAATATATCTCGGAGAAACTTCGCGTCAACCAGGATCAGGTGCGACTCATTCTCAGGTTCAAACGATAAGGCGTTCTAGCCTTTCCACCCTCCGGACCGCTGGACTATCATGGAAATACTTCTCTCACAGCTTTCCCCGCTACTCAGAAAACAATTGGTTGAAAGCGTCCTTTCCAGCGACCGGCCTGTCCGGGCGGTTGTCACCGATGTAAAGGCCAATGGCGTGGTGACCGTCTCCATTGGCGGGGAAAAAATCACCCTATCGCTTCCGGGCATGGACCTTGTTTCCGGCGCAGATCTCTTTCTTGTCTTTTCAAAGGACGAGGCGGGCCGGCTGCAGGCGCGGATTGTTCCCGGCGAACAACCGGTGTTGCGTGATCAGGTGACCATTCCTCCACGTCTCATCCTGGCCCAATTGCTGAATGAAATTGAGGAGCTGGTCCCGCGTTCCAGCGGCGAGGAGCAGGCACGGACGCAGCAAACGCCAGCGCAGGTCCTGGCCGCGGCGCAGCCGTTGCAAGAGCGCACAGCGCTTTTCAGCGATGCAGTGAAGTCTTTTTTTCAGGCTTTTGATTCAATGCGGGGCGCACCCAATCCCGCCGTGCTCCAGGTCCTTGTTGAAAAGGCCTCGGACCAGTTGTCCGCGTTGCGCGTTATTCCGGATGCGCCGGCGCAGGTGCGTATGAAAATGGCGCAAACCATTTCTCTTATGACGGAATTGACCGAAAAAGCCGTTCAGGTTCAGGCAAAACCTGATACCTTCACCTTTAAGATAGTATCAAACCATGAGGATACGCCTCCTATGCCACGCCATGTACCGTTTGACGCTGAAGTGGTTTCTGTCAAACAAAACGGCGCGACCCTTCTCGCCCTTCCCTCGGGAGATACAGTGGAAATCCGGTCGCCTCTTCCTCTTACGCCGGGCAGTCTTGTCAAAGTCACCCATGTTCCCGCCGCGCACGCTCTCTTATTTGTGCCGGAAACCGACCATCTGGTCAGGGAAAAGAGCGCTGCGGTGACAGCCCGCATACCAGCCCCGCTTCTGCGGAATGTCATAGAAGCCGCTGTTGCCGAAGGACTCGTGAAACCAGGGACCCGTGAATTGCCCGCGGAACTCGCCCCCCTTGCGGAAAAGATCCATTACGCGATAAAACAGAACGGCCTTGGCGCCGAAGCCCAGGAGCCATTTATCAGGTCTGTGGTCCATTTATATGCGCGAGGCATAGAGGCTGAACGGATCCAGCCGGTTATCTCGCTCTATAGGGAGATCGCAACTCTGGGAAAAGGGCTCTCCGAGGTCATGCGCGAGCTGCAGACTCTTGTTCCAGCTCTTCCCGAAGCCGAAGCCAAGGCAGCTGTCGATATTCTCAGGACATTGGAAAAGCACACGCTTTTCCAGGCACTGGAAATACCGGAGCAAGGCCAGGGTGTTGAAAAGGCGGGTCGCATCAAATTCATGCATGAGAACAGCGGCCTCTTTTTTGAGCAGGCGCTTTTCAAGGGGGTAAAGGACCATGGATTGCTTGCCCGTACATTGCAGAACAACCTCAAGGCCGCGATATATGAACTCATCAGCCTGTTGAACAGGAACGATGCCCGGCCAGAGACCAAGGAGCGACTGTTGGCTGAAACCTCGCGTCTCTTGACGGTCATCGAGGCCTTTCAGGTCAAAGCAAGCGTTGAAGGCGACTCCCACCATATGGTCATTCCCCTGGTCCATTTAGAGGAAGAAAAGGCGGCCTATGTCACTATCAAGAAACGGGGAAAAAAGAAACCCGTGGACAGCAGGAACGCCCATGTGAAAATATGCGTTTCTCCGCGCAATCTCGGAGGCGTTGAAAGCGACATAACCATTGCCGATGGGGTAATTTCCATCCGGTTTCTTCTGGAACAGAGCGCGCATACCTTTCTGTTCACCCAGAGCCTGCACGAGCTGAAAGAACCCCTTGGTGCAGCGGGTTATAAAGTGGGAAGCCTGACTGTGGGAAACCTGTTTTCGCGCGACAATACGCACGACAGCGGCGCTGCGGCATTCGGGCAGGGGCGGTCAGGGTTTGACGTAACCGTCTGAGACGGAAGGTGTTGACCAAAAGAGTTACAATTGGGTATATTGAAGAAAAAAAACAGCAGGGCGCCCGCGCAGGAACATGCCGCGGTTGCTCTCCGGTACGCGCAGGGTGAAGATTCTGCGCCAAGGGTCACGGCCAAAGGATCGGGCCGCACCGCTTCCGAGATCATCAGGATTGCGCGGGAACATGGGATCCCCATTAAAGAAGACCCTGATCTTCTCGATATGCTCTATCCCCTTGAACTGGACGAGTCCATACCGCCTGAACTCTACGCGGTGGTTGCTGAGGTGCTCATCTATGTTTTTCGTTTAAACAGGAAGGTCGTTTCATGAGAATGCGCATACTTATTGCCTGTCTTGCCGCAATTCCGCCTCTTTTTGGCCAACCTGCGGGAAAAAGCGCTAGTGATACTACCGGCGCGTTGGAACAGGATTCGCTTACCTCCCAGGAAAACGTCATCAAGGTAAAAGAGTCGGGCGTGGCGTTTCTCGGACTCGAGAGCAAGGCTGAAAATCGTTTCCATGAGACCCTTGAAGAAAGGATATACCTTAAATTGTCATACAATAAAAGTATTGAACTTGCCGACAAGGACTTTTATTACAAGGCAAAAAGCAGGGGCTTTGTCACGGGAAAACTGGTTCCGGCGAACGAGGCCGTGAGGCTCATGAAGGTGTTTGGCGAGCGCATTTACGTGAGCGGTGAAATCCGCGACTACCGGATCGAAATGCGGCGGATCATGGGCATTCTGCCGTTCGGCAAAGTGTACGGGGAAATCATATGTTATCTGCAGGTCTATGACGCCCTGGAGAACGAACCTCGGTTTGCTGGCAACCTGAAATTCATCGGTGAAATGAACGCCAGGTACATTGGGTATGGAAACAACAAGGGAGTGATGCCGCTGTCACCCATGGAAGAAAAGCATTTCATGTACGAACTGGTGAACGGCATGGGCAACACCTTTGCCGAGACCGCCGAGGCCTCATACATAGGGCTTCTCGATAAAAAGGCCAGGAAGGTGCTGAAAAGAGGCGCGCCGCCTACCAAACGCCAGGTCATTACCCCCCGGCGTTGAGAATATTGGTTTATTTGAAGTGCATTTTTTTATATTACATTGTATTATAATTTAGTACGGAGGATGTTGTTCTATGGAAGCGTTACGCAATGTATTCGATGACAAGGAAGAATTCGGCAAGCTCCGCGGGTTTATTCTTGAAGGCATACAGAAATTTTCCGAATACCGCAAGGGTAACCTCACCTACGGTGAAATCATGTATGTCATGGAATGCGTCCTTGAGAATCTCAGGTCCACCTCCGAGACCGAGGGCAAAAAGAACGTAAAAAGTTTTGGGAAAGCGGTCACCTTCACTTCGCTCCTCCAGGTCACGGGACGCGCTGTCGAACGCCTGGTCAAAAAAGGCCTCCTCAGTTCCAGCGACGAAGCCTATATCCTGCACGGGGAAGAATAACCAGTGGCACCAATCGTTTCCAATCCCGTCATGGTCGATTTTCCGGGCGATATTGATTATATCCCCCTGGTCAGGAAGTTTTTCGCCAATCTTATCAATGCGCACGACTTTTCCCGGCGCTTCGCCTTCCGCACCGAAATAATCATTGATGAGCTCTGCAACAATACCATCAAATTCGGCAAACCCCGTATTGGCGAGTCCATCAAACTTTCGTGCGATATCCAGAACGACCAGATTGTCCTCGATATTTTCAGTCCCCGGTCAATGGGGGTCGACATCATCAAACTAAAAAAGGCGGTTGAGGAAAAGAGCGGACAGAAGGTGGCCTACGAATCAGAACTCGAGCGGGGCATCCATATTATTAAGATTCTTTGCGACGACATCCAGGTTTTTGACAAGGACGATATCTGCATCAGGGTCATCAAGAAACGGGAGCAGGGCGAAGAGTTCGTCTCGCTGTCATAAGGAGTTGCGCGTGCGCGATTTTGGCGTTATAAAGGAAAAATGCAGCTTGTCCGAAGCGCTCCAGGTCTTCCATTTCAAGGGAAACCTGAACGCCGACCGGGTGCACGAGATTGAGGAGAGTTTTGCCGGCGCTCTCGCCGATAACCAGAACTTCATTGTCGCCGAGATGAGCGAGGTTGATTTCATATCCAGCCCGGTCCTGGGCGAACTCATGGGATGCAAGCGCCGCCTTACCGAACGGGGGGGCAATCTTTATTTGGTGGGGCTCAATACCGAAAACCGGAACAAGCTGCGCCTCATGGGCGCTGAGAAAATATTTGAATTTCTTCCCACCATCCGTTCAGCGGTCCTCAAATACCGATGGGAAAATGAGGACAAAGGCGACGAAATCACCGTTACCATACCGCCCGCGCTCAATTTTGTACCCGAGATGCGCAGTCTGTTTTCCGGTGTAGCACTCCAGAAGGGGTACAGCAAACGCGACGCGTTCCGCATCGAGACCATCATCGACGAATTGTGCAACAACGCCGTGGAGCACGGCGCCCGCACCCCGCCGCAGCCGGTGCAGGTTGTTTGCCGGATATTTCGTTTCCATCTTGAGTTCAGTATTATCAACCGGAACGCTGCTACCGGCGGCGATGGCGTTGCCGAAATTCAGAAGCGGATTTCGGGAGGCGCGCCTTTCGATCTCAATGAGCGGCGCGGCAGGGGCATCGAGCTGGTGAAAATGCTGTGCGCCGAATTTTCCGTTTCAAGTGAAAATGACAAAACCATAGTTAAAGTCATAAAAAAGAAAGAGGTATAACAATGGGGAATCAAATTAACATCTCGTTCAAGGATGTTGACGGTAAGCCCAACGCCAAGGTGGTCGAATTTATCGGCGACCTCGACGCCACCAACGTGGAAAGCGTTCTCGAAAAGATCGTTTCGCTCATGGACAACGGCGTGGTGAATATCGTCGCTGATTTCGAGAAACTCCGCTATGTGAACAGCACCGGATTGGGGATATTGCTCCATTTCAGCAAGCTGGCCAAGGAAAAAGGGGGGTGCTTCAAGATCGCCAACGTCAATGAACATGTCTACGAGATCATCGAGATTATCGGCGCGAACACCCTGCTCGATATTTATGAAGGCCTGGACGAAGCCGTCCTTTCACTTTAGAATGAAACCATTTATCATAGAACCTGCCAAAAGGAGAAAATGTATGCTGAGACATGCTATCACAGCCATGGCCGCGTTTGCGGTGCTTTTCACCGGATGCGGCGCGGGTAACGATCCCGTGGTGGCGAAAATCAAGGGTCTTACCATCCGTACTTCGCAGATCGACTCGCTTTTTCAGGGAATTGCCGACAAAGCGGAACGTACCAAAAAGGTCCGTGAATATATTACCAGCGAGCTGGACAAGCAGGCGCAGTACAACCAGGCGCTCAAAATGGGGTTTCACAAACTGCCCGAAAACAAGGCGGTGCTCGAAAATATTACTATGATTGAGGCGGCCAGCTACTACGCAAACGAGGTCCTAAAAAAGAACTGGGGTTTTACCGAGGCTGAAGTGGAAAAACGGTACAAGGCCGGCAGGGAATTGTATCGCCAGGACAAACCACGTGTTGATTCGGTTGCCACACCCGAACAGCAAAAAGCGCTTGCCGCGTTCGAAAAAGACCCCTACAAACCGCTCGATGTGGTGCGTCCCAAGGTGTTGCGGAACATGCTCATGGAGCTTCCGGCCATAAAGGCGGCGCGTGCCGAACGAATCAAGGCGCTTGGCGAGAACCCCGATTCCCAGCGCATATACGAAGCTGAAGACGCCATGGTCAACGATTATGTCGGTCAGCTCGATTCAACGGTCATGGAACAGCTCAAGGAACAGCACAAGGTCAAAGTGCACGAATATACCCCCCAGGTAAATGATACCGAACTCAGGGAATCCTGGGAGAAGACCAAACAGAGCTACAAACGCAAGCCCGACATGGAAGTGCAGTTTATCTCGGTCACCGACCGGAAATTGGCCTACGACGTTGTCGACCGGGTGAACAAGAAAAATGAGGATTTCCTGAAGCTGCAGAAAAAATATTCAACGGACAAAGCCGCGCTCGGGAAAACACTCACTGTTTCAGGAACCGACGCCTCGGTCCCTTTTATCGTTGGCGACAGCAAACAGGTATATCCCACTATTATGTATTTGCCGGTGGGTAAAATATCAAATCCAATCGCCATCCAGGGCGGGCCCAAGGAAGTCTTTTATATTTTCAAGATCATCTCCCGCGCGGCCGAAGAGCTTATGAGTTTTGAAGAGGCGCGGGCGTCGGCCCACGAGCGGTGCATGGCCGAAAAACAGCTGAAAATCCCTCTTGACTATGTTCTTGCCGAGGTCGACAACAAGAAGATCACGGCGGAGATGGTCTTCAGTCTTTTGTACAAGATTTCGCCCATGACCGCTGAACGTTACCGGACCGCTGAAGGACGCAAGGCCCTTGTCGAACGCTACTATCTCCGTTTCCTGCTCTTCAGCATGAAGGTCCGGGAACTCGGACTCCAGAAGACCCCCGCGTTGGTCAAACGCATCGCCGATATGCGGAAAAATTTCCTTGTTTCCGATTTCAAGAGTTCCTATCTCGATGTCACCTTTGGCGTTCCGGAACGCAAACTGAAGAAATACTTCGAAGCGCATCCGGACAGCTTTATGGTCGATAAAAAGCTCGAACCATATGAAAAGGTCAAGAACCGCGTTGTAACCTATGTCATGGTCACCGACGACATGATCAAGGACCAGTACTCTTATAATATCGAGGACTATTCGAACAACGATGGTTCGCCAAAACCCTTGGCCGATGTGGCACGTACTATCAGGGCCGAACTCCTGGGCATGCAACGCAAGTATGCCATGGACGATCTTATGAGGAGCTACCGCAAGGCTTTTAGCGCAAAGGTCTATGTCAAGGAATATGCCTTTGACGAACTTCTGACCCCCGGCCAGCTCTTCGAGGAGGCGAAAAAGCTGCACGAGGCGCGCAACTACGTGGAGGCAAAGAACAAATACCTCGAAATCCGGTACAAATTCCGTGATTTCAAGAGCCAGCCCGATATTTGCATGGCTTTGGCCCAGATATACGTTGAGCAGAAGAATTTTAACAAGGCAATACAGGAATACCGGCGCTATCTGCGTATGTTCCCCGACGATACAAGCAAATACAAGGCCCAGTTCATGATTGGTTTTGTTTATTCCGAAAATCTGAACGACAAGGAAAAGGCCATTGCCGCGTATCAGGCGGTACTCGACAATTATCCCACGTGCGAGCTTGCCGAATCGGCCAAGTTCATGATAGAACACCTCAAGACCGGCAAGGAATTCATTCCCCTCGACGAGGACACCGCGGCAGGGGCAAAGCCCAAATCATAAGCGTTCGTACGCAGCGACGCATATTCGGAACAGGGGGCAGCGAAAGCCCCCTTTTTTATTTATGAAGAAGCACGGTCCAAAAGACCCCGTATTACTCTCCAGTTCGCTTGATGTCCTTGCCGGTATTGGCGGTAAGCGGGCCGCGGCGTTCCGTGATCTGGGTATTCTGACCGTCGAAGACTTGTTGCGGTTTTTGCCCCGGACCTATATTAACCGAAGAGAGCTAACCCCCTTTGGCGACCTCAGAGACGGCATGTTTGCGTCCGTGCTTGGCACGGTCAAGCGGGTCCTTACCCCCGGCAGAGACAGGCTTACGATAGTGTTGACCGACGGCAGAGGAGAACTCACACTTGTCTGGTTCATCGGCAGACGGTATTATAGTGATAAATTTGTCCTGGGATGCAGGGTCAGCGCCTGGGGCAGAATATCCGTATACAACACTGTGCTCCAAATGGCCCATCCTGATGTCAAAATTCTTGCAGATGGCGAGGAGCCTGAAAAAGGGATTTTCCCCATCTATGTCAAGCCAGGAGAGCTCAAAGACGTTTGTGCGGACAGCAAGGTCATTGGCACGGCAGTACGGGACGCGCTTGTCCGCATGCGTGAACATTTACCAGAGAGCCTGCCCGGAACAATCATTGCGAAGCGTGGCTTTCCGCCGCTCAAAGAGGTATATCAAAGGCTCCATTTTCCCGTTGAGGATTCACTGGAAGCGGTATATGCGCTCAGAGACCGGTTGAAATATGAAGAGGCTTTTGTCATAGCGTTTATTATGGCCGGGCTGAGAAATAAAAACAAGGTTTCAGGGTCTTCTTTTCCCATTGCGGGCGATTGTGCGGCCACGGTCCTTAAAAACGCGGGTTTTGCATTCACCAATGCCCAGAAACGGGTTTTGCGGGAAATAGAGGCCGATCTTAGCGCCCCTGAACGCATGAACCGGCTGTTGCAGGGAGACGTGGGATCGGGAAAAACCGTGGTTTGCGCCGTGGCAGCCGCCCGCGTACTCGCTATTGGCGCGCAGGTTGCCTTTATGGCGCCCACAGAGATACTTGCGCGCCAACATTTCCACGAATTGAACCGGCTTTACAAAGGCACGGGCAAGCGGATTGAACTTTTTGTCAGTGGCCTTTCCACACAGGTCCGTGTTGGCCTCGATGAGGACCTTGCCGCGGGAAACATAGACCTTGCCGTGGGTACGCATGCGCTTATCAGCGAATCAACGGTTTTCAAAGACCTGAAGCTGGTCATTGTCGATGAGCAGCACCGGTTCGGGGTCTTGCAGCGCAAAGCTCTTTCCCGCAAGGGAGCGCTTCCCGAGATTTTAGTGGTTAGCGCCACGCCCATACCGCGTACGCTTGCCCTGACTCTCTATGGCGACCTGAGTCTCTCAATCATCGATGAACTGCCGCCGGGCCGCATCCCGGTCAAAACCTACATAGTGACCAACGATAAAAGGGCGGGCATGTATGGATTTGTGCGGGTCAAGATAGGCAAGGGCGGCAAGGCCTTTTTCATCCTGCCCCTGGTCGAGGAATCGGAAAAACTCAATGAAGTGAGGTCTGTCATTGAAACAGCGGCCCATCTTTCGAATACGGTGTTTCCTGACATCCTGGTCGATATCATGCATGGGAAAATGGCGTCAGGGGAAAAGGACGCTGCCATGGCCCGCTTCGCTTCAGGCGCCTGCAAAATCCTGGTCTCGACCACTGTTGTCGAAGTAGGAGTCGATGTTCCGGACGCTGATGTCATGGTCATTGAACATCCGGAGCGTTTTGGCCTCTCTCAGCTCCATCAGCTTCGCGGGCGCATCGGCAGGCGTCAGCGGGAGTCTTTCTGTTTCCTGATGGCGGGGAAGACCTGCGCGCCTGACGCGTACGAACGCCTGGTGAAATTCGCGGCCACGAATGACGGGTTTGTCATCGCTGAGTTGGATTTCGAGACGCGCGGCGCAGGCCAGCTCTCGGGTGTGCAACAATCGGGTCTGGGTGAATTCAGGTTTTTGAATCTTGTACGTGACGGGAAGATCATCATTGAAGCGCGGGAAGACGTTGCGGAAACGCTTGCCCGCTGGGAAACACTCGATACGGGTGAAAAGGAGCGCCTGTACGCTTCAGCGGCGTGTTTCGGCGATCTGGGAAAAGCGCTGCTCGAAACCGCCTGATTATTCTCTGTCCCTTGCGTGTATTCCAATACTATTTTATGCCCATGGAAGACGCCCAGAATATTGACGCCCTCCTTAGTAATTGCAGAGAGCTTTTTAACTCTGAAGTGAATATCTGTCTTGATTTTATAAGACATCTCCAGGTCGACGGCCTCAAATCAGCCTATCGTGAAAAGGTCAAACAATGCCATCCCGACAAAGCACGGGCCCTGGGTGTGTCTTCTGATATTTTGAAGAGAACATTCGTCAGAATTTCAAACGCATACGAAACAGTGCTTCCCTATGTGACCGGAGAAAAAGACATCAACAGGCTCATTACCCAGCAGAAAAAGCCCTCATTGCGTCACGACGCGGACCAGCGGCAAGGTCAGGAGCAGTCTGTAAAAAAACGCGATCTCTGGCACACGGGCAGCATGCCCAGGAAAAAGTTGCGTCTGGGCACATTTCTCTATTACAAAAGGCTCATATCGTGGCAGACCCTGCAGGAGGCCATTGCGTGGCAAAGAAGCCACCGGCCCCTCATTGGACAACTGGCGCTCAATTACAATTTTATATCAGTAAACGATCTGAACACTATTTTTTTGAATGTGGCGCCCGGCGAATCGCTCTGCGCCGTGGCCAAACGGCTGGGAAAGCTTACAGACCACCAGATACAGACGCTTCTGAACAAGCAGGCTTCGTATAACTTCAGAATAGGCAGGTTTTTTATAGAAATGGGGCTGTTCTCGGAGCGCGAGATCGCCGCGCTTTTGGGCAGTTGTACCGGGCACAACCGGTCGGTTATCTGATGTCGGGTTCGTTGGTCTCTGGTTCAACACCCGTGATGGCCCTATAAATCCGTGACGCGACCGGCGGACATCCAGGCACAAATTTCCCTTTTGCTTTTTTTTGCGCAGTACAGTTTCCGATCAGAATAGTCCCCTCAGGAAAACCGTCTATGTCCTTGCCAATGCCCACATGAATTTTGCCATCGGGAAAGACATAGTCGCCCAGTTCATCGGCAAACCGTTTTAAAAAGAGCAGCAGCGTGGATGTGCACGCGCTACACGCACCCTTGTCGTGCACCACCACGTTGGGAAATGCAATATCAAGTTTAGAGGGAGAACGGGCAAAGGGGACCTTGTATTCCAGGTAGTTTGCCGGCAGAACCGCGACGTCCTCAAGCGGGCAGAGCTTCCGGTCGCGCACCAGGCGCAGATGAGTCACCTCGTCAATCGTGAATCCCATGAGTTCGCATCCTGCTTTATCGGCCGCAAGGGGGTTCCACGAGGCAAGCGCGAAATTCGAGGTCACCGGCGTCCCTGCGCTGGGGCCCAGGCCTTCCATGCCTATGTAGCCGTCGATGACCGTGAGGTCGGGCAGAAAAAGCGAGGCCATGTCTGAAATGGCCGTGTCGAGCGTCTTTTCGGGAAAAACGGAGCCTTTTTTGTATTGCAGCTGATGGAGTCGCACCTTCTCATTACGCCAGAGGCACCCTTTCATGTTTTTTATGCCTAGCGAAACCTGGGTGTGCATGTGGGTCTTTGCCACGGGGACCGAGACAATGATGTCAAAATCAAAGATGTCCGCGCAGAATTTCAAACTGGTGAGAACCCTGCCATTTTTTACCTGCCGTATCACTGGCTTCCGTTTGTCCATGTCTAAAAGGGGAACGCCGGTTTTATCCGCAATCGCGGCAATGCCGGTCTTTTCAAAGGCGGCAAGGGTTTTTACGCCAAGAATAGGACTCTCGCCCAGGGTTATTGACGCAGCGTCCGCTTCTCTCAGCGTGTCTATGACCGCTGCCACAGCGTCAGGATGGGTGGTGATTCCCTGGCCGCCTTCAACAAACCTGCCCGCGTTTGGTTTTACCAGGACCTTTTTCCCCTTGACAGGGGAGAGGTCTATTTTTGAGAGCGCGGTCCGGATGTTACCGTAGGGGCCCTGGCCCGTGCCAACCGATACGAGATTGTCCCGTGGCTTAAACATGAGGGTAAAAAAATAGAATTATCCGGGAAATGAAGGCAAAAGGTTATCGTGAAGGGATGTTGCCTGTCAAATACAGGATGCTGCAAACGGCCGGTAGTAGTAAATCAGGCGATGAGGTTGATCAGCGAACCCTTATAGGTGTTGCTTGCGGACTGGGCCGGGTCAGTCCGTGCGGCAGCGTTTTCACCGTTCCGTTGGTTTTTAAGCAATTCAGCGCGGGCCTGGGCTGCAGTGGCCTCTGCCTGGGATGCAACGCTCCTGTCCTGTGCGCTTGGATCACCCGGAGCCAGGGCAGCGGCTTTCACCCGCTGCATCTTTGTTATGGTCTGTTGCGGAGTCTTTTCTTTTGATGTATCAATGGACACTTCACCGCCCACTGCGTATGAGCGGCCGTCAGGCCCTTTTTGATATGAATAACTGGGGCCACCGCGCACAACCCCGCCGCCTGCTGCCATATGGGCCTGTTCATGAGCACGCACTTTTTTATCGGTTTTTTTTAATTCATCGACCTGTTTTTTGTCCTCTTCAGATAAGGGCTTTCCAGCCACATCTTTTGGTTTGAGTGGATTGTCTTCTTCCGGCGTCTTTTTTTCTGATCTGAATTGGTACTGGTAATTGGTGTAATCATCTGAGATTATTGAAGATATGTTCATAGCGCAATCCTTTGCTTAGAATTTCTCATTATCGTTTATCGACACTTTTTCTCAGGAACTTTAGCGTTATTTTTATTGCAAAAGTCATTGAATTTAGTTACTTTATGTAGTGAGACCGATTTTTTTTGGTTCTCGAAAGAAAAGGGGGTATGATGAAAGCAGCATTGGGTATTGCTCTGTTTTCAATTTTTTCATTGGTTTTTTCCCAGCCAAGTGCGCCCACAGCACCTGAATTGGTTATCCCAACCATGCCGCATATGGATACGGTTTCAACCATGCCAACACTTCGTGTCGCGGTAAGTAACATGGCCGACAGTACAGTCATTTTTCTGCGCGATGGAACATATTGGATGACGACCTATCTTGCCCTGGACAACAATAATATCTGGATTGTGGGTCTTTCGCGCGACCCCACCAAAGTCATTATCAAAGGAAACGGGTTTTATGCTGATTCCGGCGGCACCGATGAACTGGCCCGCGTGTCCGGCGCTTCGCATGTCAATATCGCATATGTCACCTTTCGCGGCGTCCGTACCTATGGCGTTAACGTCAAGGCCGAGTCTCACGTCGCTGATTTGAATATTTATAACTGCCACTTTATTAATATTGGAGAACGCCATATCAAAGGCACGGGCATCAATCCTCCCATTTATGTCCAGGGAGGCTCTGTACGGTATTGTTATTTCCGAAACGACTACTTGCCCATGTCCAGTTGGAATTCGGGAGGCGACTATATTGCGGCCATCGACATGATGGACCTCGATAATTGGATTTTTGCCGACAATGTCTTTACGAGCATTAACGGCCTCAATGGCGGAGGCAGGGGTTCGCTTTTTCTCTGGAACAACTCCCAGAACGTCACTATTGAACGGAACATCTTCTACAACAGCGACCGCCTGCTTGCCATTGGCAACCCTTCCGTGGCCAGCAGCCAGGAGGCCGGAAGCCCGAACATGACCAACTGTATCATCAGAAACAACTTTTTTATGCGTACTGACGAGACAGGCACGGCCATTGAAATTTCCCGGGTCAATAACCTGAAATTCATCAACAATACTATTGCCGACTATCCTCTCGGGTCGCGGTCCTACGGCGAAAACATCATGCAGATAAATTTCCCGCCCAACAGCGGCATTCTCATCCAGAACAATTTTTCCATCGGTAACCTGCCCTCGGGTGATGCGGCCACCACGGTCACGAACAATTACAGACCTGCCAGTGGAACCGTGTCTGAGTCATGGTTTGTCGACTATGCCCATTGCGACCTGCACCTTACCGCATTGGCAGCAGGCGCGTTTGACGGCGGCACACCAACAATCGATGTCTTGAATGATTATGATCGGGTGTGCCGGACCGTAACTCCAGATTATGGGGCTGATGAATACCGGAATGAATTCGTTCCCAATGATATAGTATGCTGGACTGATGTTGAGCCATCGCTCGATAAACAGATTGACGCTGTATCAGCGCTTGCGGTTGAACCAAATCCGTTTAATCCTGAAACTGTCATAAAAATAGCGCCCGCTGCTTTGCAGACAATGAATCCTGAATTAAAAATCTTTGATCTTAGCGGGAGACTGGCTGTTGATCTGACCAATCAGATCAAACCAGAGACACTATGGGATGCGTCTGCAATGACTTCGGGGGTATATGTTGTTTTTCTCAAGGCGGGTGGCAAGGTTTTCTCTGCGCGTGCTGTTTTGATGCGATGATTTTTGGGAAATGAGGGGGCGTCATTCTTGCCTTTGAATCATAATTGCTGAATGACGCCCGTACAACGAATCATAGTTGCCAGGAATTCCCCCAATGTTTTCTACGAATTATACCCCCTTGTTAAAGGGGGCCTTCCAGAAATATATGCCATAGGGGGATCGTTCTCTAGCTGTTTTCTAAATTAGGCCCTTATTTTAATTCTTTTTTCAGGAATTGCCCGGTATATGAATCCGGGTTTTTAGCGACCTCTTCAGGTGTTCCCGTTGCAACTACATATCCACCGTGATCCCCTCCTTCGGGGCCAAGGTCAATGATGTGGTCCGCGCATTTGATAACATCGAGGTTGTGCTCAATGACTACCACGGTGTTTCCTCTGTCAGCAAGGTTGTTGAGTACAGTGAGGAGCATATTCACATCCTCAAAATGGAGCCCTGTGGTTGGCTCATCAAGGATGTAGAAGGTCTTTCCCGTGGACCGTTTCGAAAGCTCGGTCGACAGTTTGATGCGCTGGGCCTCACCGCCGGAGAGAGTGGTGGCCTGCTGCCCCAGGTGAATATAGCCGAGTCCCACCTCTTTCAGCGTAAACAGTTTGTTTCTGATCGCCGTTATGTTGGTGAAAAAATCAAGCGCTTCAGCCACGGTCATGTCGAGCACGTCGGCGATGCTTTTTCCCTTGAAAAGTACCTCGAGTGTCTCCCGGTTGTAGCGTTTTCCCTTGCAGACCTCGCAGGTAACATAGACATCGGGCAGAAAATGCATTTCGATCTTCTTGATGCCGTCACCTTCGCACGCCTCGCACCTGCCTCCTTTAACGTTGAAACTGAATCTGCCCGGCTCATATCCGCGCATTTTTGATTCGGGAAGCGATGTGTAGAGGTCGCGGATGGGGGCAAAGAGCTGGGTGTAGGTGGCGGGGTTTGATCGGGGGGTGCGGCCAATGGGCGACTGGTCAATGGAAATTACTTTGTCGATGTATTTGAGTCCGCTGACCGACCGGTGGGCCAGCGGAAGGTCTTTGGTGTCCCAGAAATGCCGGTTTAGGATGCGGGAGAGCGTGTGGTTGACCAACGTGCTTTTACCCGATCCTGACACGCCGGTCACGCAGATAAGTTTCCCCAGGGGAAAATCAACATCAATGCCTTTCAGGTTGTTTCCTGACGCGGCCTTGATGGAAAAAAGGAACCCATTGCCCGGTCTCCGTTTTTCAGGCGTAACGATCTGCCGTTTGCCGGAGAGGTACATGCCCGTGATTGAATCCGGACTTGCTTTGATATCGGCCAGCGTTCCCGCTGCGACCACTTTTCCGCCATGCCGTCCTGCTCCAGGGCCAATATCGACCACGTAGTCCGCGGATTCTATTGTTTCACGGTCGTGCTCGACCACGATCACGGTATTGCCGATATTACGGAGTCTGACCAGCGAATCAATGAGTTTTTTGTTGTCGCGCTGGTGCAGGCCAATACTCGGTTCATCGAGGATATAGAGCACGCCTACCAACTGGGAGCCAATCTGCGTGGCAAGGCGGATGCGCTGTGATTCGCCGCCCGAGAGCGTTCCCGCGGCGCGGTTCATAGTGAGGTATTCGACGCCCACATTGAGGAGAAAGGTGAGCCGCTCTTTGATTTCCTTGAATATCTGGAGAGATATTTTTTTTTCATTCGGATTGAGTTCGAGTTTTCCGAAAAAGTCCATGGATTCGCGGATGTTGAAGCGCGTGAGGTCAGCGATGTTCATGCTGCCCACGGTAAATGAGAGCGCCTCTTTATTCAGCCGCTTGCCTCCGCATGCCTCGCAGGGCTGGTAGGTCATAAAACTCTCTATCCATTCGCGTATGGCGCTTGAAGTGCTCTGCTTATACCGCCGCTGGAGATTGTGGACCACTCCTTCAAAAGGCCGGTTGGTCTCGCTCTTGTGGCCTGTTATGTCGCTTGCCCATTTTATACGGAGTTTTTCTTCCCCAGTGCCGTAAAGAAAGGCGTGCTGTTGTTTTTTTGTCATTGCTTTCCAGGCCGTATCCAGGGTTGTTCCCGCGTATTTGGCCACTGCTGAAAAAATCTCCGAGAAGTAAGAACCCGAGGGCATGCCCCAGGCGCGGATGGCGCCCTCGGCAATGGATTTTCCGTCATCGGGCACTACCAGGCGCGGGTCGATTTCCATGGTATGGCCCAGGCCGTCGCATCCAGGGCAGGCGCCATAGGGTGTATTAAACGAAAAGAGACGCGGAGAAGCTTCGCCATAGCTGATGTTGCATTCGGGGCAGGTCATGAGTTCGCTGAAGAGTTCGCTTTTCCCGCCAGGCACGTCAATCACCACAAGGCCGCCTGCGTATTTTATGGCTGTTTGTACCGAGTCAGTGAGCCGTTGTTTTATGCCCGGACCAGCCACCAGACGGTCAACGATGATCTCAATGGTGTGTTTCCTGTTCCTGTCGAGGGTGATGGAATCGTCCAGGTCCTTGATTTCACCGTTTATCCTGGCGCGTACAAATCCGTCTTTTGCCACTTGCCGCAGCAGCTCCTTGTACTCGCCCTTGCGGCCGCGCACAATGGGGGACAGCACCTGGAGCCGTGTCCCCTCAGCGTATTTGAGCACCGTATCCACGATCTCCTGGATGGTTTGCTTGAGCATTGGCCGGCCGCATGAGTGGCAATGGGGTTTACCAATGCGGGCGTAGAGCAGCCGCAAATAGTCGTAAATCTCAGTCACGGTACCCACTGTTGATCGCGGGTTTTTATGCGTTGTCTTCTGCTCAATGGAAACCGCTGGCGAAAGGCCATCGATGGAATCGACATCCGGCTTTTCCATGAGTCCCAGGAACTGGCGGGCATAGGCTGAAAGTGATTCAACAAAACGTCGCTGACCCTCAGCGTAAATTGTATCAAAGGCCAGGGACGACTTGCCCGAGCCTGATATCCCGGTGATCACGGCAAGCGTGTCGCGGGGAATGCGCACTTCTATGTTCTGCAGGTTGTGCTCGCGGGCGCCCCTGACGTGGATTTCCTTTTCAGGCATGGAATACAATATAGGTATTGGCCGGCTGACAGGGCAATTGGTTGACCCGCGCGAATAATGCTGTTGCGCCAGTGGTATGAAATAAAGTATTATATCCTCATGAACTTGACTGGCGACAACTTAGCGGTGCGCTCCTTCGAACACGCGGGCGTCGTCCTGGTTGTCCTGGACCTCGCAGGCGGGATCATTCTGATCAATCAGGCCGGGCGCACCGTCCTTGGCGTGGCTACAGAAGGGGCGGCGGGCAAAAACTGGTTCAACCTTTTTGTGCCCGCTGAATCGCGGGACGCAGTGCGCGCCACCTTTTCAGACATTGCCGCGGGCAACGGGCCGGACATGGTCTGCTGCGAATCACCAATCGCCACTACGTCGGGTGTGCGGCGTTCCATTCAGTGGCGCCATACTGTTCTGCGCGGCGATTCCGGCGCAGTCGAAGCGGTTGTGTGCGCGGGAATCGATATTACTGAACGGAAACGGCTTGAAAAAAGACTCCTATCGGCAAAAGAATGCGCTGAAAAGGCCAACCGAACAAAGAATGATTTCCTTACGCTTATGTCGCACGAATTGCGCACGCCCCTTACTTCAATCATCGGGTTTTCAGAACTGCTAAACCAGCACCTGCTTTTCCAGGTGCCGGATGCGCTCCACGAACCCGTACGCCGTATCCTCGCAAATGGCCATGTGTTACTCCATTTGGTGAACAATATTCTTGATATGTCGCGTATTGAATCCGGTTCCCTCGACCTTGCCAGCGACGAGGTCGATCTGCGACAACTGCTTGACGAATGCTCCAATGTGGTCGCACCCCTGCTTGCCAGCCGGCCGGTCGTTTTTTCGGTCTCCCTGCCCAAGCATGTTCCGCTCATCCATACTGATCGCAATAGACTCAAGCAGGTCCTGCTCAATATCCTGGGCAATGCGATAAAATTTACCGAACAGGGATCCATAACCTTGAAACTCAAGGTACTCTTTGGCGCGAAGCTTCCTGTCCGTATCCAGGTGGCTGATACGGGTATTGGAATACCCGAAGAGAGGATTGGCCGGATTTTCGAACGTTTTTCCACTGAGCAGCCTGTGCTCACGCGGAAATTCGGGGGCAGCGGCATAGGACTTGCCGTTTCAAGGGCCATTATCGGTAAAATTGGGGGTGCAATTGAGGTGAGAAGTACCAAGGGCAAGGGCTCCCTGTTCACGGTCCTGCTTCCCCGCCGTTCAAAAAGCGCTGGCGCGAAAACCAAAGACCCAGAACCTGATGGTGCGTTTCCTGCCAGCATTGGGGCACTAGACCGCCGTGGTGCGCGGCTGCTCATTATCGACGATGACGAGGGCTCGCGTGAACTTATGTATCATATTCTGCGGCGTGAGGGATTCGGGAACATCAGGCTTCTCGAAAGCGGGGAAGAGATGAAGAAGGTCACCGCGGCAAAGCCCGACCTCATACTGCTCGATCTTAACATGCCTTTCGTCTCGGGACAACGTTTGCTCGGGAGCATCCGCAGGCGGCGCGCTATGGCAGGGGTCAAATGCATTGCTGTCACGGCCTATGGCGCTGCCGAGCACCGCGATCACTTTGTCCGCATGGGGTTCGATGACTATCTTGCCAAACCATTCACACCGCACGAACTCGTGGACGCCGTGAAAAAAATGCTTCACAGCGCCTGAATTTCTTTGCAAAACGATCGTACTCCTTTGTATATTATGCGGCTATGAAAGTCATGAAAACAACAGGGGAGATGCGTGATCTGTCTCATGCCTTTACGGTGCAGGGGCTCACCATTGGCCTGGTCCCCACCATGGGCATGCTGCACGAGGGCCATCTGTCGCTGATACGCCTTGCCCGGCAAAAGGCCGATGCGGTAGTGGTCAGCATCTATGTGAATCCCACCCAGTTCGGGCCTTCAGAGGATTTTGCCGCATATCCGCGCGACCTTGAACGCGACTGTGAGCTTCTTGTTAACGAGGGTGTTGACGCTGTTTTTGCTCCGGCCTCGCTCTACGAGGAAGACGCTGATATCACAGTGGATCCTGGTGAAATGCAGAACGCGCTTTGCGGAAAAACCCGGCCAGGCCATTTCAAAGGCGTGGCGACCGTGGTGCTCAAGCTCTTCAATATTGTCCAGCCGCACATCGCTGTTTTCGGCCAAAAGGACGCCCAGCAAGCCGCGATCATCCGGAAAATGGCGCGCGATCTCGATGTGCCGGTGTCCATCATCATCGGTAATATTGTACGCGAACCCAGCGGCCTTGCCATGAGTTCGCGCAATCTCTATCTTTCTCTCGAGGAACGGACCAAGGCCGCGTCACTCAACGCCATGCTGCGGGCAGTGCAGACGGCCTTTGCTTCAGGGAAAAAGGACACTGGCCAGGTGCTGCGTGTTGCGCTTCCCCTTGCGCTGGGCAAGGTCGAATATCTGGAGGCTGTTAATCCTGTATCGCTCAAACCCATACCCCAACTTGAAAAAGGCGTGCTTGTTGTTGCGGCAATGCGGATTGGCGCCACAAGGCTCATCGACAACATCATTCTCTCATGAAACTAATCCTTCTCCTTTTTCTGTACGCAGCCGGGTCTGAATACCTGCTCGATGATTTTCCGCTTGAAGCGCGGTCTCCGGCCATGGGAGGCGTTATTGCCGCGCCCAGCGATCCTGTCTTCGCGCCCGCCACAACGCCCGCAGCCCTTCCCGCAAGCGATTGGTTGGCTTTTTCATCGCTGCATGCGCGTTTGCCATTTGGCGACAATATTTTTGCCCTGTCCGGAGGGACCGATGTCCTGGGCCGTTTTGGCGTCCGGATGAACTGGATCCAGGTTGCGGGCAGAAATATTGAACAAACGCGCATTGATTCCATTTCATCGGCTGATACACTGGCATACAGCACAGTAGGATATATTGAAACTGATGAATACGTTGCTTCACTCCTGATAGGCGCGCGCTTTCTGGACCAGATACGGGCCGGTTGTTCAATAAAATATCTCAGAAACAGGATTGGACAATACACAGGCGCGGGATGGGGCGCTGATGCGGGCCTTTCCTGGACCTCTGTGTCGGGCGTGGCTGGTTTCGGACTTGTGGTCAGGAATATTTTCTCCTTTGCCGTTGACTATGGCGCCCTTGGGAAAGAAGAGCAGGTTCCCTCAATCCGCGTGGGGGCTTCATACAGGATGTTGGAACAAAAATGGGGATTCTACGCTGATATCAAACGTGTGGCCACTGTGTCGGGAAGCGAAGCGGTGTTTATTGGGACCGAGTACCGGCCTCTTCCTGTAGTGGCGGTGCGCGCTGGCCTTGGTGAAATATCGGTGCATAGCACCGGTGGCCTGTCGCTGGGGGCGGGCATTGCCCTTGAGGGCGTGCAGGTCGACTACGCGTTTACCGGTTATTCCGAAGAGGGATTGGCTGGCACGCACCGTGTGGGAATAGGATACCGTATTAGACTCTATGTCTGAAGGATATACGTTTTTTGCGTAGATAAAATGCCATGTTAAGCCGCTTGTTTAAAGATATCGGGAATGCCTGTAGTTCTAAGGTCGATTGCGGCATTCATGAATTTCATCCC
>Ga0208953_1000350_pt1 | contig 43150 bp, 50 predicted proteins | sample RifOxyB2_FD_184033 | JGI IMG/M metagenome (GOLD analysis project Ga0208953, IMG submission 184033) | Groundwater microbial communities from Rifle, Colorado - Rifle Oxygen_injection B2 (SPAdes) | ecosystem: Environmental > Aquatic > Deep subsurface > Groundwater | place: USA: Rifle, Colorado...
CGGATTAGAAGTTATATCTCAACCACAAGAAAACAAGGAGGCAACATACTAGAAGCTTTACAATTAGCCGTTCAAGGATTGCCCCGCCTCCCCAACGCTACCCCAGCCTAAAAAATAATACCTAAATAGTTACCTAAATAGTGAAATTCTCCTACTAATGCAGCGACATATACCTATGGAAAACCTTAAATAACAAGGGGTTGGTAAAGGAAATAATTATGATACATGCCACATCATCAGCAAAAGCGCCTCAGCAGGGCCAAAGAACCCAAAGACCCAGCTATCCGACTTCGCCCACAGGAAGAAGTAGTGAAGAATCACTAGATGCAGTTTTGGTCCAAACAAGAAGAGACAACCCGTGGATAAAATATACTCAATTAATAGGTAAATCCATGGGCTCTGATGCCCATCCCTATTCATATAAATTAACAGGAATTTTGTGTGGGGGTGATGATGACAGAATAATATTTATGGCTCAAAAGACAACCAACAGCCGCGAAGGCACCTCTTCTCTGGCTCCAGAATTGGTTGCTCTAGGAATTAAAATAAAAGGCAAAGGTGTTGCTGTTGTTGAAATCCCACCTGTTCAAGGCTATCAATTGCTTGAATTTTTGGGTAAAGGGAGCTTTGGCACTGTTTTTAAGGCTCAAGCACCTAACAAACCAATTTTAGCAATCAAGCTAGCCCAAGGAACACGCAATATTGAAGTATTGGCAACAGAAGCAAAAGAAAGTCAGAGTTTACCCTCTCACCCACATCTCCCAAATTGTCATGATTATCGTATTTTGGATCCGGTAGCTGAAACTCCTGTTGCCATGGCCGTTTTTGACCTCATGCCTGGATTACCACTCCATTCAACAACCAGAGACACCCCTATGGATCCTTTATTGTCCGTCAAATTAATTATTGACCTTATTGATACCCTCAAAGCAGCCGGTAACCCCCACAATGATCTTAAGCCCAGCAACATTATCTTGGTAACAGAAACCCCTGAAGGGGAAAAACTGCCTATCCAAGAATGGTTTTTATCACCAATTGATTGGGGGACTAGAGAAGCTGTTGCAAGAATTGTCGCCGAAAACAAATTGAAAGCCCCCGGAGAACGAGAAATTATTGGGGCCCCGCAGTTTTTAGCTCCTGAGTTTATTGCTCCATGTATCGAAGGGGAAGGAGAAACGGAGGGCTTCGAAGTCGACCACTCTTCTCTCGATATTTATGCGCTTGGAGTAACATTGTATGAAATGATAATGGGCAAAGGTGCCCACAGAAAATCAACAACTCAATTAGATTTAATAAAAAGAAAAATCAACGACCGCCTACCAGCAATAATGACACTCCCAAGAGTTGTGGGAGACAGCGGGGAATCCGAAATAAATCCTCTGCTCACCTGGGGAATCCCACCCAAAGACACAGAAAAAATCCCGCAAACCATGCAAGCCCTACCAACTCACCTGGCTTATCACTTGCAAAGAATAATTTGGCGAGCTACAGCCCAAAGAGAAGAAGATGCAGAAAAATTTTCTATTACCAATGGAAACGGACAAGCAGAACCTTCGGACATATTTTTACATGATCGATATAAAAACTTGGCAGAAATGCAGGCTGATCTAATGTTGCTAAAAGATAAAATTGAGGCTTGGGAACGGGCAGCAAGCCCAGGTTATGTTCTCAAAGCAGAAAGAGCAGCTTGTACTGTTTTTCGTTATTCAGCAGTCTTTCACAAAGAAGCTGCCCCCTGCCTGAAAGAGTTAGGGTTTGACCATGAAGATCAAATAATTGCCTGGAGAAAAGCGGCCGGATTTAAGGATTCCGAAGAAATGATGGCTTGGCTACAAAGAGAAGGCCTTGATAGCCTTGAAGGAGCAAGAGACTGGAAAAAGACAACTGGATTTAAAAGTCTTGAGGAATTGAGTGATTGGGTCAGCTCCACAACAGCAAACAATGTAAAAGAGATGATAGATCTTACAAGATCAGAATCTTATCATAGTTTTAAGGATCTGATGTCTTCGTTAAAAGCAGAAGCTAACTTTGGGTCTCACGGTTGGTCCAGACAATGAAAGATGCTCATACCAATTATGGTTTAAAAATCCAGCTGGCTTCAGACAAATTCCTCTTACTAATTTCTCCCATGTTCAAGTAGCCGACAGAATAACATTAATAAGGTTCGCAGCTATTGACCGGAGATGGAATTGGAGGGAACAACCAGCCACCGTAGATTTTCTTCCGGGCAGCAGACTATCTATCGTAGATAGATCTGTTTCTTACACCCAGTATGCCAGGTTCAATGCCGTAATTGGCAGAGAAGCAAATGATGATGTCCAAATTGGAACAGCAACCATAAAAGTTAGGGAAAACGGTATACTTACAGACATCTTTCTCCCCCTTAGGTCAGGCAACTATCATGGGAATCTCTCTTGGCCATCAAGAGTCACTCCCCCACTAAGAACTACTGCCAGATAATTTAAGACTTAAGCAAAGCCCATATGTTATAATTCGTTCAGATGAAAAAAAATCAAGTTTACTTAAACGGCCAGATCGTTCCTGCCGACCAAGCCAATATTTCCATCTTTGATCGAGGTTTGCTTTACGGTGACGGGGTCTTTGAATCACTCCGAACATATAACCAGAAGGTTTTTCAACTGGAAGACCATCTTAAAAGGGTACTGCGCAGCGCCAAATATATTAGGATTAATGGCTTGCCCTCTATTGGCAAATTGAAATCTGCGGTTTTAAAGACTCTAGCTGCCAATAATTTCAAAGAAACCTATATTAAAATCGTAATTAGTCGGGGGATTGCCCTAGAACACGGACTAGCTACTAATAAGGTTAAGGGTAAACCAAATATATTTATAATAGCAGCAGAACAAAAACCTTACCCTCAAACAGTTTTCACCAATGGCTGGAAAGCTATTATTAGTAGTATTACCAGAGCAAATACTCCCTCATCTAGAATAAAATCGCTTTGTTATCTTGATAATATTCTGGCCAGGATAGAAGCCAAAAAAAATGCGGCTAACGAAGCCTTCTTGCTTGATGACAAAGGCAATGTTATCGAAGGAACCATCAGCAATATTTTTGTGGTCAAACATGGGGGAATCTTTACTTCACCAGAAAATTCGCCAATTGTTCTAGGTTTAACCAGAAAGCTGGTAATCAAACTAGCCAAACAATCCGCTTTTAATGTTACCGAAAAAAATCTCACACCTAAAGAGATTTACACAGCCGATGAATGCTTTATCTCTTTTTCTGGTGCTGGGGTCGTGCCTATTACCAGGATCTGGAAAAAGAGGGTTGGCAACGGTAAACCAGGCCACATCACTTCAGCTTTAATCAGATTGTACGATGACGAAACAAAGAAATTATAAACTAGTTGTTTTCGTCCCCCAAAGCCATCTTGAACTTGTTAGGATTGCCCTTTGTAAAGCTGGCGCCGGCCAGATCGGTAAAAAATACGATAATTGCACTTTTATGAGCCCTGGCATCGGCACTTTTCAACCCTTAAAAGGGGTTAAGCCATTTTTAGGCCGGCAAGGAAAAATCGAAAGAGTTGGAGAGGCCAGATTAGAAACAATAGTACCTGCTAACAAGATTAAAAAAATTATCGCTGCAATGAAAAAAGTTCACCCCTACGAAGAAGCAGCGTATGATGTGTATAAGCTGGAAAACTATTAACTCATCCCCTCTGACATTAAAGCCCCTCACCCCTTCTCTTAAAAAGAGAAGGGGTAAAAAAAGAACCTGATGAAAGAAAACTTAAAGAATCTAATAAAAGTGACTGTTCGTAACTTAAGAAAAAACCAAACTAAGGCTGAAGCTAAACTTTGGGAAGCGTTAAGAGGTAGACAGTTGCAAGGAAAAAAGTTCCTTAGGCAATTTCCCATAGTGTTTAAATGGCAAAACAGAGAAAGATTTATAATCGCAGATTTTTATTGCCATGGGGCTAAGCTGGTCGTTGAACTAGACGGCGGAATTCATGAACAGCAAAAAGAATATGATGAATTAAGGGACTATGTCTTAAAATCTCTGGGACTAAAAGTGCTGCGTATTACTAACGAAACTATTGAGAATGATTTTGAGAAGGCCTTAGCCTTAATTGCTTTTCAATTAGAAAAATAACATTTCTATACAATTATTTATCTTTAATAATCTGTGTCGACCTGGCTCTCTTTAATGGGATATCTTTTTGAGTTCCTTGTTCTGATACATTTTCTTTACTCCTACCCTCTATAAGTTCTAGGATATCATCCCACGTATACAAAACAATGTTTTCTCTTTTGTAAAAGATATCCCTTATTCTACAAGCTTCTTCAAAAGCGTTTTCATCTAGTGCCTCTTTTACTCTTTTTTTTCGTTTTATTAATGTTTTTTTACTGCCGATGATTATTCCACCAAGATGTATATCATTACAGTCACCAAGATTCTTAAATTTCTTTCTAAAATAGTCGTTTTGGCTGAGCTCATAGTAATAATTTAAAAGTTGATTTTCCGCACGAACCAAGGATTGCGAAGGGATTAGGCGCGTCTTATTCTCTTGTTCAAAAATGTACGATTGAGGAGATTTAAGCTCCCAAAGATACAAAGCTCTATGTCGCGTTGCTCCATCCATAACTTTTCCAACCGCTATAAAATCGACTACACCACTATTACCTCGATATTCAGTTTTATGATTAAAATCTCCTAATAGTTTTTTATGAAAAAGCTCTTCTGGAATTAAAGTTAAATATTCTGCACACTTTTTCTCTTTATGTTCTCTTGCGCTAATTAACTTTTTTAAACTTTGCGTATCTTTCTTTTTTGTCATTGCTTTAGTTTCCACCTACTCAAAGAAAAGGCAACAACCTGCTGCAAGAAATCAAGATAGTTTGTTTCATCAATTTCTTCGCCAAAGAAGATAATATAAGCAAGATCAATTTTATAGCTCCAATTAGCATCTTTAGTGTTGATATTTTGCACATGATCTTGAAGCAAGATAGTACTATCTTTACCTTTTGCGAACGAAAACATATCTGTTATATTGCAACCGATAACAGAACAGTTTTTACTATTATTAAAATCAAAGGCACTTTGCACCTTATTTTGTCTGGCAATTAAACCAGGAAAAGGTTCATAGCCCTTTCTTATAAACTCATCCACCTTGCCTCTGTTTTCCTGAGACAAAAATGAGACCACTAAATATTGCGGGGTAGCATAGAACAAATAAACAAATTCTTTATTATGTAAAATCTCGGGTAAAACTTTCTTTGAACTTGCTGGGATTGCGGAAAAATAATTGGATATTAATTTTTTTATTTTATTAGTAACAGTATCTGTTAGTTGAAAAGACATACAAAACCTCAATGCCATTTTCCCATTTCTCGTAGCTATCTGTCAATTTAAAACCTGGTCTTCCTTCCCAATTTTATCGTCTTCTACCCCTTCTCTTTCAAGAGAAGGGGTGAGCTAGCCTTAGCGCTAGCGGGGATGAGTTAGGCCTTACGGCAGCATCACGTAGCGGGTTTTTTGGGTCTTATCCGTCTTCTTAACCTGAACCTTAATCCGATAAGCTTTCCAAATATTTTGCGGGGTTACAACCTCATCAGGATGCCCTTCGGCAATCACTTCGCCATCTTTCAACAAGACCAGCTTGGTGCAAAAGCGGGAAGCCAGGTTTAAATCATGAAAAGTAGCAACTATGGAACGATGACTACGTAGTTTTCGTAAGAGCTTGCAAATTGTGACCTGGAAGCGAATATCAAGATGAGAGGTTGGTTCGTCTAACAATAATAGTCTAGGCTCTTGAGCCAAGGCTCGAGCAATTGCTACCCTTTGAAATTCACCGCCAGACAATTCATCAATTTGTCGTTCCCGTAATTTTCCAACTTTTAATTCTTCAATTGCCCAGCGCACCGCTTCGTAATCATCATCCGTTTCAAAAGTAAAGCGATCGAAATATGGAATGCGGCCTAAGAGGACTAAATCTTCAACCGTGAAGCCTTCAATTGGTTCCATCAATTGAGGAACAAAGGCAATGCGTCTAGCCAACTCCCTGCGGTCCAGATTACCAATATGATGATTGCCAATAATAATTGAGCCATCCTGATGCTTAAGCAATCCTACCAATGAACGCAGCAAGGTGGTTTTTCCAGATCCGTTCGGCCCAACAATACCAACAAACTGACCATCTTTAACCGAGAAAGAAATTCCCTTGATGATTGGCTTCTTGGGATCATAACCACAAACCAGGTTTTCGATTTTTAAAACTGTCATTTCCCCTCGATTCTCCGTCTTCTTAGTAAATAGAGAAAGAATGGGGCACCAACTAAAGACATGATAATTCCAATCGGTATTTCCATTGGGGCTAAAATTGTTCGAGAAATAGTGTCAGCCACAACCATCAGCAGCATACCTGACAAAGCAGAAATTGGCACTAAAACACGATGATTGGGCCCGATAATTAATCTGATCCAGTGAGGGATAATTAAACCGACAAAACCAATTAAGCCGGAGACAGAAACCGCTGTAGCAGCCATCAGAGAGGCCGCCCCAATCAAAATAAAACGGGTTTTTTCTACATCAACCCCCAAGGTAATGGCCATTTCCTCACCCAGCAAAAGAGCGTTTAGCTCTTTAGAATAAAAATAAGCGACCCCTGCCCCAACCAGGGCATAAGGAATAACGGTGATAACATTGGACCAGCTGGCAGAGGCTAAACTGCCCAAGAGCCAGAAGTAAATTGATTGCAAACTACCGGTCATAATAATAATCAAAGAAAGTATCGCCGCACAAAAAGCCGACAACGCCACCCCAGCCAGGATCAAAGTCTCTGGCGCTGTCCGCCCACCAACCTGAGACAATTTATAAACGACATAGACCGCAACTAAAGAAAAGAGAAAAGCCATGGCAGGAACAGAGCTGATCCCTAAAACAACAAAATTAGCACCTAGAGCAATAGAAATCGCCGCCCCAACTGCCCCACCAGCAGAAATCCCCAGAATATATGGATCTGCTAAAGGATTGCGCAGGACTCCTTGCAATAGAACCCCGGAGATTGAAAGGAGTAAGCCGATAAAAGCAGCCAAAACAACCCTGGGTAATCTGATTTGCCAGAGGATATTACTATTGAGAAGGTCTACGGGAGAGATGAGGACAGAACCAAGGAAAAGGGAGAGAAACATAACCAACAACAAAATACCGGCCAGTCCAGCAATTGCCAGCCATTCCTCTTTTTTTTTCAGTTTTCTGATCATAATCAAGTATTATTCTACCGCAATTAAGCCTGTATGTCACAATTACTTATCGTGAACAAACGCAGCAATCTCTTCCACCACATCCACCACCCTGGGTCCTGGCCTGGAAAGAGTGTCTGGATCAATAAAAAGAATCTTATTGTTCTTAACCGCCTCAATATCACGCCAGCGCTTATCACTTTTGATTTTAGCCAACTCAATCATACCTTGGGGAATAATCAGACAATCAGGATTTTCGTTGACCAACTTTTCTAAACTGTACTGCGGATATTCACCCTTAACCTGCGCCCCAATATTATCTACCCCGGCATAAATTAAAATACCATCAATAAAGGTCCCTGCCCCCGCTACAATCAAGGGCTTATGGCCAACAATCACAATAACTTTTTTACGTTTGAGAATACTTTTAAAATCGATCTTTATCTTGCCCAGTCGCTTCTGCATAACTTGAACAACTTTTCTGGCTCGTGCCTGCTTACCGGTTACTCCCCCTAATTCAATGAGACTATCCATTACCCCTTTGACCGAGTCGGGATTGATGGGGTAAACCGTCAAACCAAAACGTTTAAACTTTTTGATGTCCTGATCCTGCGCCCCCTTCAACATTACAATAAGATCGGGCTTCAGCGAAACGACTTTTTCCAAGTTTAGAAAAAAACCTCCGACCTTAGCTTTTTTTTCTACCTGGGGAGGATAGTTGCAATTTGAGGTTACGCCAACTATTTGATCACCCAAATCCAGGGCGTAGAGCATTTCAGTAATAGACGGCATGGCAGAGATGATGCGCTGGGGGACCGTGGGGAGAGCATAGGCTATTCCGGCAAACAATACTGCAATAATTATTGTCGTAAACTTTTTAATATAATATCTCCCTTGCTAAGCTTATTCTCTCGGGCCAGACACGGACACTTCATCATTAGCAAAAAGTAGATATTTCCCGATGTTTGATCCAGGGTTTCAAAATTCCCCTGCCCCTTGGCAATAACAATATCTGCCCTCTTAAAAAGCCGTTTAAACTCCTTTGTTCCCCTCTTAAGGGAAGTTCCGGCATAGTCAGAGCCGCTTTCAATAACTTTAACCACCTTATCCATGCCAACCATTTTAGCATCAGCCATCAACACATCATTTAGGACTGGCTTGCTTTTGACAGCAAAGACAACCTCAACCTGTTTGATTAATTCTTCAACCAGAACCCGATCAAACACAATCTCCCCGGCATTATCCCCTACATATAGTAGAAATCCAGCCCCTTTCAAATCTCGCTTGAACTTTCTATAATCAAGAACAGCAAATTTCTGCCCAATAGCCTCTTTAACTGTTTTCTTAATATCAAATTCCGCTAAGGCACCATAATCAATAATATTGCCGGCAATCGCTAAACGAATCGCCATTAAAAGTGGATCTTTCGCAGTTTTAACCACCTTTTTAAGATAAGGATAAAGCTCTAAAGCCTCTTGATTGTTTTCGATCTTGGGTTGTTTATACAAATCCTTGATCCCTGTCATCTTGTGAATAATTTGATGAGCTAGATAAGTAACTTCTGGCGGGTCCATTTGATGAACATCAACAGAAGAGAGTTTTTTAACCACTGCCCGCAGAATCTGCTGACGCTTTTTCTCCGATTTAACAACCCTTTGAACAATCTCTATTGTCTGACGAATAACGCAGGAAACACATTCCAGGTAGGCTTTCATATTGATTTTATTATAGCAAAAAACACCCCAATAAACCTCTGGCTATTTTTGTTTTTGCTGAAATCACGCCAAAAATTTAGCGATATATGTGTAGGAGAGCTCCGAAAAACTCGTTTTCTTCGCGTAGGCGACCCTCTTAGGGTCGCTCGTTGTCGACGAGAAGCAGAGCCTAAGAGGCTCTGCTACGCGAGTTAAAGGTTACTTTTTCGGAGGTCTCTGTAGTATGAATATACATGTAAATCATTTAGCTAAAGTTAGGTGTAATTGTTCTAAAAAAAGATCAGTCTTGGCCACCAGAATCTGAACCAGATCAAGATAAGGAAGAAAAAAGAGTTCCCATCCCTCGCCCTCCAATAAGGCTAGTTGCTACGCTCCCCAGAAGAAAACCTCCTCCGTCTCCAACAAAACCAAAATCACAACTTGTGTTTGCCTTTGCCTAACCTATTCACCCAACTCTTTTAAGGTCTCCAAGGTAGCGGTAATCCGGCGGGCCTTGTTTTCGCCGTCTGGAATAGAAACAATCCCAGCTTCTTCCATTTCATCCATTAAGCGGGCAGCACGGTTGTAGCCAATGCGAAATTTGCGTTGAATATAGGAAGTTGAGGCCTGGCCAGTAGAAATAATTAACTTGGCAACTTCTCCGAATAATGCATCTCTTCCTGAACCTTCCCCTTCCCCTTCGCCTGAGCCTACGCCTTTGCCTAGATCGATTGCTTTTATGCCAACTATCTCTTCAATATACTCAGGTTCAGCCTGATCTTTAACGTATTTAATTATCCGCTCGGTCTCTTTATCAGTCACAAAAGAACCTTGAGCCCTCATGGCTTTCATGGCCCCAATAGGATTATAAAGCATGTCACCACGACCAAGCAGTTTCTCTGCGCCAGCCATATCAAGAATTACCCGAGAGTCAATTTGAGTGGCAACAGCAAAAGCAATACGGGAAGGAATGTTGGCCTTAATTAGACCAGTGATAACATCAACCGATGGTCGTTGGGTGGCAATAACTAAATGGATACCTGTGGCACGAGCCATTTGAGCTATGCGACAAATCGAGGCTTCCACATCATTAGCTGCCACCATCATCAGATCGGCTAATTCATCAATAATGACCAAAATGTGTGGGAGTCTTTCTTCTTCTCCAACCTTGCCATTATAAGAGGCCAGGTTACGAGCTCCAGTGTCATGGAAAAGCCGATAGCGTCGCTCCATCTCCTTAATCACCCATTCTTTTAAAGTTACAGCCGCTCGTTTGGCCTCTGTTACAACCGGGGCTAGGAGATGAGCAATGCCATTATATATAGAAAGCTCAACCATCTTAGGATCAATCATTAGCATCTTAACTTCATCCGGTCGAGCCCGCAGCAAAATACTAGTGATTAAACCATTGATGGCCACGCTCTTCCCGGAACCAGTAGTTCCGGCAATTAACAAGTGGGGCATTTTCTCAATATCACCAAAGATTGGCTGACCGGCCAAATCTTTACCAATGCCAAAAAGTAATTTAGAGGGGCTGTCCATAAACTTCTTATCTTTGAGAATTTCTTTGAGCCTTACCGGCGTAACTGTTGAATTTGGCACCTCAATTCCAACAACTGACTTGCCGGGAACCGGCGCTTCAATACGAACACCTTGAGCCGCCAAATTTAAAGCAATGTCATCGGAAAGGTTGGCAATACGACTAACTTTAACCCCCGGTTCCGGCTGCAACTCAAAACGGGTAACTGCTGGACCCTGGTAGATGGAAACTACCCTGGCACCAACACCAAAGCTACGCAAGGCTTCCTCAAGCAATTTCTTGCGCAATTCTGTTGTCTCACGCATCTTCTCGGCTTGAGACCTTTCCTTAGCCGTGGCATCATCAAGCAAGCTAAGTGGTGGCAATTTATATTTGGCATATTGTTTTTGCGGGGCATCAGAGGAAACAGTTTTAACCTTGACCGGTTCTTCTTCTGTCTCGTATTTACCAATCGTAAATTCAACGACTGGCTTTGATTCTGACGGCTCCGGCGGAGGCGGCGGAGCAGGGATTACTTCCGTTTGCATCAACCGTTCAGTTAAAATTGGGGCCTGCTTGGTAATTGAAATTCTGCCTTCTTTGTCTTGAAACCCAAGGGAAGTCGTACGCGCAGTTTTGCCCAGAGGTTGATCAAGAACATTCTCATGTCTAAAAATCCCCACAATAAACTCAACAACACTAACCACTGTAACATTGAGAACCATTAAGACGCCAATTAAAGATAGCGCTGTTAATATGATGTAAGCGCCCCAAAGACCAACAACATTAGCCAAGGCATATTTCATGCCATAACCAACCAATCCCCCTGCCCCATAAAAATAAACGGACTCCACAGCCTCGAAATAATAGGGGGCAGAGAATTGAGCCACACTGATATAAGTTAAAAACAGCAGCAATAGCCCGATTAAGCGAACGGTTAATTCTTTAATCTCATGACGTAACAATAAAATTACACCATAAAGACCAATAAACAACGGTAAAACCAAGACTCCGATGCCCAAAGCCGAACGCAGAATTGTTTTGACAATAAAAAACCCGACCAAGCCAGTCGCGGAAGATAAATTGGAGACAAAAACAAAGACAGCTACTGCCAAAAGCAGGATACCAACTATGTCTTGCTTAAATTTCGAAGGGATTTGCTTGTCTAATTTAGCGCTCTTTGACCGTTTGTTGTTGGTTTTTTTTGTTTTAGGAGGCATTCTGTTTGAAGTATAGCAAAATCAGCGAAGACGCTCAAGAGAAAGTCGCCCGGACAATTCCTGGGCCTCTGTCTCTTATCCCGGCCTACTGGCTACTTGGATCCCCTTCCGCGATGGAGAGTATCGGGCCAATCCAATTCTTCGTGAACTCCTTGCCCAAGGAGGAGAAGTAAGCCTAAGATTGGGACACTGGTTGGAACAAGATTAAACTCTCTCTTGTAATTCCGCTATAATTACCAATGATGCACCCCTGTAAAATATGTTCAAACAATACTCGCTCTATTCATGATAACCAATACGATCATGATTACTATTATTGCGACAACTGCGAGTTTATCTTCTTAGATGAAAACAAGATCATTTCTCCTGCTCAAGAAAAAAATAAATATGCTTTTCACAACAACAATTTTGAGAGCCAGGGCTATGTGCAGATGTTTCATGACTTTATCGCCAAAGCCATAAGGCCTCACAAGCTAGAGATAAAGACTGCTTTAGATTTTGGTTCTGGCCCTGGGCCAGTGTTAGCCGAACTATTACGACAGGAAGGCTTTGAAACTGATATTTACGATAAACATTTCGCACCGGAAAAGATTTATTTAAATAAAAAGTATGATTTAATAACCGCCACAGAAGTCTTCGAGCACTTGGCTGATCCAATGGAAACCCTAAAACTACTAAAGACCCTTCTTAATAATCATGGGATTATAGCTATCATGACTCTCTTTCATCCCAATAACGATGAAGAATTTAAAAAATGGTGGTATCGCAGAGACTCTACCCATATCTGCTTTTACACTTCTAAAACTCTTCAAACCATGGCCGACCTCATAGAGCTAAAAGTCAGCCTGGTTAATAATAAGAATATTTGTGTGATCGGGAATAAATAGCCCGCCTAAGGAGAGCCCCAAGTTTGCGCCCCAGAGTGATTTGGCAGCAGTTTACTGTTGATTTGTCTTAATATATAATTCACTATAAGTGAGAAATAAAACCGTTGTTATCGTTGGAGCAGGTCCGGCAGGAACCTCTGCGGCAATTAAACTGGCTCAGGCAGGTTTTTCCCCTCTTATCATCGACAAAGATAATTTCCCGCGCGATAAAGTCTGTGGGGATGCGGTGTCAGGGGAAGGCCTGGAAATTTTAGAGTCTTTTGGTCTACTCAAAAAGCTGGAGCAAGAGGGCTTTGAATGCCAAAAAAGAGAACTTTACACGAACCAAACAGAGCCTCAAGTTATTACCAAGAAAACACTCGATATTCCCAGGGAAAAGTTTGACTTTGTCTTGTTTGAAAAAGCCCTTTCGGTTGGCGCAGAATTTATCCGCGCGCAATTTACAGGTAAGGTTACATATAAAAATAGTTATCATTCGGTTGAGTTATTGAACGCCAACAAAGAGCGGTTTTTTGTTTGTTGTAAATATTTAATAATTGCCACCGGGTGCCAAAATGATTCGGTTTTAAAGGAGCTTGGCAAAAAGCATAAAATTGCTCCGCCCGATCAGGTGGCCTATAGAGGATATTATCAGGCTCACTGGCCAATCAGCGAAAGAAAATATTTCTTTCTCCGGGAACTTACTCCAGGCTATGCGTGGATATTCCCCTTGGGCAAGGGCCTTTTTAACGTTGGCTGTGGGGGCAAGATATTAAAAGCCAGAAAGCTGGAATTAAAGGCTTGTTTGTCTCGCTTTATTTCCAAAACAAATGCTCTGTACAATTCTACAGGCGCATGGGAAAAGAGACCCAAAGGGGCCACCCTTCGTTCCAGCTTCTCTAATCTCATCAGCTTTAAGTGCTATCCAAATTTAATCCTAATTGGGGAAGCAATGGGAGCCACCTATCCCTTTTCTGGTGGGGGGATAGGAAAATCAATGCTTTCGGCCGTATTAGCGGCAGAGTCTGTTCTGGAAGTTGAGAACAAAAAGGCCAAGGGTTGCCTGTCAAAGGTTTATATAAGAAAAATCAATAAAAGGATGAAGCCAAAATATTATCCGCTCTTTAAGTTGGGCGATTATTTACTGACAAAATCTTTTCTGCAAAAGTTTATCTATGAAAAAGTATTTAATAGCAGAAAATATCCGGATTTAATCCCTAATATAATTAGCGGGAAAATTAGACCGGAACGGATTTTCTCTCTCCCATTTATGATCAAGCTGGGTTTGCAGAAAAAAAGATCCCAATGATTGTTTGGCAGGCAATAAATCAAACAGGGCTAGGAATGATTTCCTAGGGGGAGAACCTACTACTGGATCAGCTTCTCCGTCCCACAATAAAATCAACAAGCTGTCTTAACCTTTCTGCTTTTTGCCCAAATACCCTTAAGCTTGCTGTGGCTTTTTTCGCCTCTTGTTCCGATAATTTGATGGCTTTTCCCAACCCGCAAACTGATATGTAGGTGCTTTTGTTTTTTTTCTTGTCTGATCCTGGCATCTTGCCCAGCTCTTTTTTGGTGCCAACTTCATCTAAAATATCGTCAACAATTTGATAGATCAGGCCAAAATGCAAAGCATATTGCTCCAAGCTTTTTGTCTGCTTAGAACTTAGCTGGAGGGCTTCTGCTCCAATTCGGACAGCAACTTGCATCAATTTACCCGTTTTTAAACTGTGAATCTCTTTTAACTGTTTAAGACTTATTTTTTTGTTTTCGCTCTTCATGTCTAAGACCTGGCCGAGTATTACCCCTCTTGAGCCGATTGCCTCACACAAAAGAATCATTATTTTTGCAGCTCTTTCCGATTTTATTTGGTATTTTTTTAAATTCTTGGCCAATATTTCAAAGGCATACATCAGCAGCGCATCTCCAGCCAGAATTGCGATGTCCTCACCAAATTTTTTATGACAAGTTACTTGGCCCCTTCTAAAATCATCATTGTCCATGGCGGGAAGATCATCGTGGATTAAAGAACTGCAGTGGATTATCTCAATCGCCAAGGCGATATCTAAAATGTTTTTATAAGCAGCCCCTGCTGCTTCTGCGGCTACCAAGACTAAGATGGACCGAATTCTTTTCCCCCCATTTAAAACGCCATATCTCATGGCTTTTGAAATTAGGCAATTATCTTTAGGCAAGACCATGAGCAGAGCCTTATCGATGATTTCTTTTTTTTTCAAAAAATATGTATTAAAATCATTATCCATTCTATTTACCTTTTATGATAATATGTAGCCTACAGGTTTTTGCTTTAATTGACAAGGGGGTTTAGTGGCTTTTCGAGTCAACCCTCGTTGCTTGAGTTGGCTGTTGACTGTATTAACCAAGAGAGATGGTTTTTTTGCTACTAACAGCTTGATTTGTTATAATTAACCGAAGAAAAAGCAATTATGTTAAAAAGAACTCTAGATATAATAATTTCCTTGCTTGGCCTGGTATTTTTTGCCCCCTTATTTTTAGTGCTTGCTGTGTTGATAAAACTAGAATCACCTGGCCCGATTGTTTATAGGGGGATCAGAGTGGGCAAAGATGGCAAGCTGTTTAAAATGTTTAAATTCAGAACCATGGTCCCCAATGCCGATAAGCTTGGCGGATCAGCGACAGCAGGCGATGATCCTAGATTAACGAAGATAGGGAAAATAATTAGAAGATTTAAGTTTGACGAATCAGCACAGTTAATAAACGTGTTGAAGGGAGAGATGAGCTTGGTTGGGCCTAGGCCCGATGTTCCACTCTTCGTTAATATGTATACAGAAGAGGAAAAAGCGATCTTGAGCGTTAAGCCGGGCCTTACTGATTGGGCAACATTATGGAATCCTGATCAAAGTAAGATTTTAGAAGGCAGTTCTGATCCGGAAAGAATGTACCTGGAAAAAATTAGGCCTACAAAAATAAAGCTGCAGTTAAAATATGTAAGAGAACATAATTTATTAATTGATATGAAAATCTTTTTATTATCCTTCAAAATACACTTTTTTGATGCCTTGATGAATAAGACAAAAGTACCGAATGTTGATGTGGATGTAGAAAATTAAGTCACAGAAAGCCTCACCCGAAGAAAAGAAGCCTACGGTTAAAATCATGTTATAATCCAGCCACTGATGAAACAGACCAATCAAGACTTTTTTGTTGCCAGAGTAGTCGCCCATCATCGAGGCAAGTATCGGGTCAATGAATTCTGGGCAGAGATTACTGGAAAAACGCCGCAAAGACCGCCAGTTCGGCAAAATGGTTCACAAGGTTAAGAAGCAAAAGCCAAACAAACACTAGCTAATTATTTTTTTCTGTTTTGATCATTAAGAAACCTTGAAAATCACTGCCTTAGAAGAATGACAATAATGAGCCCTCGAGCTACTCTCTACCGACTGCTTTCTCCCGAATAACTTGGCTGGGCTTCGTGAACGACGTTAGAACCAGGATTCAGAGGTCTTCGGAGTATATTAACATACCGAAAGTGTGTTTTGCATGCAAAACTGGTTGATAACAAGTTTATTCAAAATTAATTACATAGTCTGAGCTGATAATAGTGTGCCCGTGTCCGCAGCCCTTACCAGAACCACCGTTTGGTCTTGCAAGTAGTGTAAATAAGTCTGTCTCCGCAACATTACCAACAAACCGAAGGCTATATGATTCGGAACAAGTGCTTACATCTCCGGTATGATGAATTGCAAATGCAGCACGACCGGCAAAACATGGTATAAACTGTGCCGGAACCCCCAAATCGGAGGTTAGCTCTCTTACATCACTACGCAAAGATACTCTGATAATAATTTTATCGTGAAAAAGAGCAAAGGCTTCTCTAAAATTGGTTATAACCTGTTCAACTTCTTCTTCTCGTAAAGCTAATTCTCCCCCAATACATTTTCCCCTGCCAACAGGCATAAACTCACCAAAACGAATAACGCTTGCCCCTTGCTGGACAGCAAGCTCAACCATTGATTGCATATCATTAACATTGTGTCGAGTTAGAGTCGTTCTGATACAAACAGGAAAGCCAGCTAATCGATAACCCTGCAAGTTCTCTAAAACTTCTCCTAAGTTGGTTCCTCTCTGCAATCCATGTATGTCTTGAGTTGAGCCATCAATAGAAAAGAAAAGGCTCTTTATTGCTTTTAGAGCATCAAATTCCGAACAATATGGGACGGTTCCATTAGTAAAGATGGTTATGTTTTTTGGCTTAGTTGCTCTTTGCACAATTTGGCTAAGTCCTTCTCTTTCAAATGTTTCCCCGCCTTCAATATGCAGTGATTTGATGTGAAGTTGATTAACTTGCCCCATTAGTGACAGCCAAGTTTCTAGTGAAAGTTCAGTTTGTCCCCCCCCCCCCCCCCCTCAATCCACTATCCAAATAACAATAGGTGCAGTTACCTCTCGAACATTTATTAGTCACTAAAAGGTGAGCAACTCGATATATTCTGTTTTGAACTGGTGTGTTAGCCATTCCAAGTTATTATCCTGCTTTTAGGAAAGAAATTTCAGTTGATTTTGGAAGCTTATTTTTAAAAGTTCTCAAATCATTTTTTAATAAACACTCAAAAACTCCGGTCAAGCCTTAATCCTCACAGGGGCAGTTCATCCGCCCCTTTTTTGGGTCGCTCCATCACTAATATTATTAAAACCCCACCCCGGACTCGAATATAAATATTTTTCTTTTTTAAGGCCGCTGAAAAATGATATTGGGCGGCGATTGGGCAGCGGTAAAATCAGCCTTTATTTCAAACTATTAATCAGCCCCAACAGCATTTTGGAGATGGTTTCAAGGTCGGCATATAAGCCAGTCTTCTCTTCTGGTGAAATAATGCGGTCATCACAAAGAATATCAGAAATTGCCACGAGCTCATAAACCGAAGCCCTGGCAATAGTGAAGAAGTTTCGTTTATCTGCCTTGGAAGTTTTACCAGTCCCTTCTGCGATGTTTAAGATTACACTGATGGCCGATCTTTTAAGTTGGTCTAAAATCCAGCGATCAAGACTCTTTTTACTGGAAACCAAAGCAAAAAGCTTGGTTCTAAAATCCCTGGCTTTATGATAAACATCGAGATTTTCAAAATTGAACATATATTTTTTTTGTAATGTGTCTTGTGCTAGTGTATTGTGTAATGTGTTTTTTCCGGCACATTACTCACTACAAACTACACATTACACTCACTGGGGGACAGGGATTCGTCCTCCGCGCCGCTGGGGCGGCGGCTTCGGGACATGGCATTTTTCTGGCGCTCGCTCACCGCACTGGGGTGCGGGTGTCGCTCGCTTTTCTTCCTATGCGTCAGCGAAAAATGCCTTTCTCATCCCTTTCCCATTTTACTTCGTAAAATCATATCGCTGTACGCGATACCAGAATTTCGATTGAGTAAAACAGGCAGAAATTCTGGGGGACAGGGATTCGAACCCCGACAGGCAGAATCAAAATCTGCTGGCCTACCATTAGCCGATCCCCCATTAGTCAAGAACTCATTTTACTAAAGACCTTTTTTAAAAACCTTCTACCAGAACTGGTTTTTAAAAACTTCTCTCGCTTAACCGCTTCCTCCTTGGATTCATATTGTTCAACGTAAATAATTTCCCAAGGCAAGTAACGACTAGTATATAAATTCTTGCCAGAGTTATGTTCCTTGAGTCGTCTTTCAAGATCGATTGACATCCCAACGTAACTCTTCTTTACTTTCAAACTTCTTAACACATATACTGTATGCATTCCCCAACCACCCCAGCTGTCTTAATCAAAATCTGCTGGCCTACTCGCCTCGCTTCGCTCGTCGAAGCGGGCTCGCCTCGCTTCGCAAATCTTGCATCAACAAGAGCTCGGCGAAGCGGGCCATTAGCCGATCCCCCAACACCGACCTTCGGTCGGAATGACCAAATGACAAATTCCAAATGACAAAGGAAAAAATAACCATTTAATAATATCAGCACAACTGAAATTTTGCAAGAAAATTGCAAGAGCAAGGGATATACAGAAACTATCAATTTATGACCGATTAAAGATAGTGGTTTTTACAATGGAAAGTTTTCTAACAAGCAAACAAATAATACGCTAACAATATATTTTTTTTAGTACGGCATGCCCCAATTTACGTCTAAGGTCTCCTTCGCTATAATCGAGCAAGGCTGACCATAAAGTATTTCTGTTTGTAATCCCTTCCAATTCAGATCCAGGCAGATTTGCGGTTATTCCAGACATGATCTCAACAATTTCATCTACTGATCGATTCTCAACATAACCGTCACTACAAGTCAAAACAAAAAGTGTCTCCACAAAAGATTGTATAACTCCACTCCGAACGTGGTGGCCAATGGCCTCTGTGTACGTTCGTTGCCCTGCCAGATAATTGATCACAAAGTCATATCTACCAACACTGTGAAACAAGGAGATAAATCTGACTTTTTCTGCCAAGCTGAAAGTATCCCAGCGCTTAGCAACTGTGCGTTGCACCAACTCTATCTTGGCTTTTCTCTTTATCATTCCAGCCAAAACCTCAACATCTTGTTGATGCAAAGAGGCAAGGTTTTCTTCTGCCAAAGGAATAATACTCTCTTTAGGAACATCATAAATAGAAGGGGTAACTCCTCCATGAAAAAACAGGGCACGCATACAAGTGCCTGGAGGAAGAGCTCGAACTCTCTCAAGCGCCCCTTCTACGTGGGTCATTTTCTCTCTATTAACAAAAAGCTTAGCTAAATCACGGCTGGTCTCAAGGTCAAACTCTTTCCCACTAACAAGAAAATATAACCAGCCTAGGGTAATAGTAGCAACCCGAGTTAAAAAACATTTGGACAAAAGTTCAAAATTCCTGTAGTAGTTCCTTTTTACCCTACCAACAGCAAACATTTCTGTATTAGCCACACTAGACATTTTTATTTAGCCTCACTTTCTCAGCATTAGCTTCACTAATATATTATCGACAAAAATGGGACAGAATTTCACTATTTGAGAGCATTGTCTAGTGAGTTGATAGAGGAAGCTACTTCGCCAAGCGATAAAGTTTCTTAAACAAATCTTCTTGCAGGGCAGTTAACTTAATCTTACGACGTGACATAACAATTTTAACTGTTTCCATGAATTTATCCAGCTTGAATCTATCTTTTGCACCCCAGGCAAATGAGGGGACACTCTTAGGGGTTATTCCCCCACCAAAAATATTGGCCGCCATCCCTATCACCGCTCCCGTAGTAATTAAAGAACCAATGCCAGTCTTAGCATGATCACCAATAAAACAACCGACAAATTTTTGGCCTGTATCCACCGACTTGCCATTGATAACAACTTTAACATTGCCATAATTGTTTTTGAGATTAGAATTAGTAGTACCGGCACCTAAATTAACCCACTCGCCAATATAGGAATCACCAATAAAACCATAATGCTGCTTGTTGTCATTGCCATGAAAAATTGAGCGGCTAATCTCCCCGGCAACCTTACAACCGGCTCCAATAGAAAGAGGGCCCTTAAGATAACTGTGCGGCCTAACAATAACGCCTTCTCCAAGATGAACCAGCCCGCCCCGAGCATCAATTACAACGTTAGCTTCAATCTCAACGCCATCCTCAATTAAAACATCGGCCTGGTTATAAATTACCGCACTTTTATCTATTTTGGCTTTGCCTTTTTTGCCAAAAAACTTTTTATCGCGACGCAATTCCATGGTGTTCTCAAAAATCAACTCCCAAGGATATTTCACAACCTTAAGATCGACTTTTTTGATTTTAGCTTTTTTACTGACTTGGGCAAAACTCTTGCTAACCGCCCTAATAGCCACAATTTCTTTATCCGCAATAAAAATCTCGTCTTGTCCTTTGAGAGGGATTTCTTGAGCCAAACGCTCATGAGCCAAAACCCGGCCATTAATAAACAAACCCTTTTCAAGTTTCATCGTCTTATTACCAGGCAAATAATAGCGGCAGCTAAACTCGACGTTGGTTTTGGGATATTGACGGCAGATCTTTTCCGCCAAAGTGTTAACCCCGCAACGCAGATCATAAACTGGTCGCGTCCAGGTAAGTGGCAAAAAATCCTTATACCCCTCGTCTTCGTAAATTATTATATTCATTGAGTTTTCCCCTTATAATCTGGATTTTCAAAAGAATATTTGAAGTGCGTATGTGTTTCGTAACGCCCCTCAAGTATGGCCACTACATCCTCAATAAAAACGATTTCTTCATCGGTAGGCACAACAAAAATTTTTATAACCGAATCATCGGCAGAAATCAGCTCCTCACTTTGCCCCTTACTGTTCTCGTTTCTATTTTTATCTAAACGAATGCCCAACATATCTAGCTCGGAAAGAACCCTTTGTCTGAGAGCAAAATTCTTCTCCCCTGCCCCAGCCGTAAAAACTATGGCATCAACATGCCCTAAGGCTGCCAAATAAGAACCAATATACTTCCTCAAACGATAGGCTTCGATAACTTGAGCCAACTTAGCACGTTTGTCTCCAGCTGTGGCTGCCTTATCAATATCACGACGATCCATATACTTACCGGTAATACCCAGCAAGCCTGATTTTTTGTTTAAAATACTATCAACCTCTTCAACATAAAAACCCTCTTTTTCAATCATAAAAAGAATGATGGCCGGATCAATATCACCGGAACGCGTACCCATAACCGGGCCCTCAAGAGGAGTCAGTCCCATGCTGGTATCAACAGAAATCCCATTTTTTACCGCGGTAATGCTGACCCCATTGCCAATGTGCATAGTAATTAAATTAACTTCGGAGGGCTTTTTGCCCAAAAGAACTGCAGCCCGACGAGAAACATATAAATGAGAAGTGCCGTGAAAGCCATAACGCCGCACCCCATACATGCCATACCACTCATATGGAACCGGATAAATAAAGGCTTGTTCTGGCATGGTTTGATGAAAAGCTGTGTCAAAAACTGCAATGTGTGGAATGTTGGGTAAAACTTCTTTGGCGGCTTCGATTCCAGCAATGTTAGGGGGATTATGTAGTGGGGCAAGATCCTGGACGCTGCGAATAGCTTCTAAGACCTCATCATTAATTAAAACCGAACTTTTAAATTTTTCTCCACCATGAACAACTCGATGTCCAACCGCATCAATCTTGCCAGGTAAGCTGCGAATAATTTCCTGCAAAGCATCACGATGATCACGCGGCCCCCCTTCAATACCAATCCGCTCAATCACCCCGTTGGTTACGGTTTTTCGCTCTTCCCAAGAGAAAAGTTTATATTTTACCGACGAGCTGCCACAATTAAGCGCCAAAATAATCATAAAAGTTTAAATCCCCGTGTCCTGCTTATTTTTCCTTCCGCATCAACCACTAACCCTTCAACCTCGACTAAGCCCTCTAGCAACTGTAATCCTTTCACTGACCCAAGAACAAAAACCGCTGTGGAAAGGGCATCCAATTGCGCCGCATTTGTTCCAACCAACGTAACGCTCTGGCATTTCCGAGCAGACTTGTGAGTCCTGGGATCAACAATATGTTGTCCCCGTTCATAATCACCAGAAGTTGATAGGGCTTGTCCCTCTTGAAGTTCAACAATCCCAAGGAGCTTATCTTTCTCACGAGGGTGCTGAATCCCTATCTTCCAAGACCTCCGGCCAAAAACTGCTATGCTTGATCTCATGTCTATAATACCACTTTTGGCGCCCGATTTCAGCAGTAGGTGTCTGGCTTTTTCAACAGCATAGCCTTTGGCGATTCCACCAAGATCAAGGCGTAGCCCTGTGCCTGCGCCTAAGCCCACATCAAAAGCCCCATTAGTAAGCCGTTTCATCTCTTCGGCTAACTTCAAGCATTGAACGGTATCTTCTGACAAGTTTATTTTCTCCCCTCGGTTAAGTTTGGTGATTTCGCTATCAGGGGAAAATTTATTAAAAAGATTATCTAACCTACGGATTTCGTCAATGGCAATAATTGCGTCCGGTCCTTCAACCCTTACAATAACCGGGGTATTCATCAAGAAAGCACTTTTCTCTGAAGACAATGAGAACCGACGTAAGGAGACAAAATAAGAAATTACGATAACAACTATAATAAAGACTAGAAGAAGCCGGCCACGTGGTTTCATGCTGATTATTATGATATAATAACTAAGGTTTACAAGCAATCGTCATGAACAAAGTAAAAAGTTTGAATCGTAAAGATCTCCTCGGCCTCAAAGATCTCTCCGTTGATGAAATAAAATTAATCCTTAGAACTGCCCGTTCCATGAAAGAAGTTGCCGCCAGGCCAATCCCCAAAGTCCCAACTTTACTGGGAAAACACATTATCACCTTCTTTTTTGAAGCTAGCACAAGAACCAGAACATCTTTTAACATGGCCGCAAAAATTTTATCGGCCAATATTACCAACGTGGCTGTTTCCTCTAGCAGCGTGGTTAAAGGGGAAAACTTAATTGACACCATCAAAAATTTAGAAGTAATGGGAGTGGATGCCATTATTATGCGTCATTCGATGGCCGGAGCCCCTCACCTGGCTGCCAAGAATAGCAAGGTTGTGGTTATTAATGCCGGCGACGGGTTTAACGAACATCCCACCCAGGGCTTGCTTGATATCTTTACCATGAAGGAAAAAAAAGGGAGCGTCAGAGGCAAGAAAGTTCTGATTGTTGGAGATATTTCTCACTCAAGAGTTGCCAGGTCAAACATTTGGGGACTAACAAAATTAGGGGCAAAAGTTGTGGTGGTTGGACCCCCTACCATGATTCCAGAGGGCATTGAAAAGATGGGAGCCAGAGTATCTTATGACTTTGATAAAGAAATAGTTGACGCTGATTTTATTAATATGCTTAGGATCCAGATGGAACGTCAGGGCAAAGGACTGTTTCCCTCAATTGAAGAATACGCTCAGCTTTACGGACTGAATGCTGAAAGAATGAAAAAGGCTAAGCCCGATGTTGTGGTTATGCATCCTGGGCCAATCAATCGCGGGGTAGAAATCACTTCGGAAATTGCCGACGGTTTAAACAATGTTATCTTGGAACAGGTCACTAATGGGGTGGCTGTTAGAGCCGCTCTACTCTTCCTTCTCTTAGGTGGAAAGAACTCCGACTAAAAAAAACACCCAAGAGAGTTCTTCCCTTGGGTGCTCTATTAATAATCCTGTACTACCGCACTATCAACTACTGCACTACTATTATTACGGTTTCATAGTAATCGCTTCAACCGGGCAAGCTTCCCTACAGGCTGCATCGCCATCACATTTTTCCGGTTTAGTTAATTTTGCTAAGCCATCAACCAACTCTAAAGCCTGGTGTGGGCAAGCGTCAACACAAATACCACAACCGGTGCAAAGATCACTGTCAATTTCCGGTTTCTGTCCTGCTGCCATTTAATTCACCCCTTTCTTCTCGTGTAATTTTTCTAATTGATTATGTAATTGTTTAAATTTGCTCTTACCCGACAAAGGATAGAATGATATTATCACAAAAGCCAAGAGCAAGGCAATAATTGGAATTCCGGCAATTAAAAAGCGCAAACCTAGCAGAAACTCCCCCGTTTGTTTAAAAATATATGGACTATAGCCGGTTTTGATAAAAATTACGCCCATACAAACAGCTTCAAGCGCAATAGCAAAGCGACTAATAAAAGCCGTAGAGCCAAAATAAATCCCCTCCCTGCGGGTACCGGTTTTGATTTCATCCTCATCAATAACATCGGCAATAATTAGGTCGGCAACTAGCATAAAACCAGATAACCCAACGCCAACAAAGGCCGCCGCAATAAAAGTTGACCAAAAGTTTACTGCCGAAAAAAGAGGCAGCAAACAGAGCGCCATAACTAAAAGAGCAGACATAAAGGTTTTCTTGGCCCCTACTCGATTAGCAATAAATTCCCAAACATAAAGCATCGGAATCGCCGCAATAAAGGCAATTGCAAAGATGGCTGCAGTTTTGGTCGCCGAAATATCCAAAACATACTTAGTGAAAAAAGGGACCGTGGCTAAAACCATTAAGAAAGAAAATTGCACAAAAAAATTAGCAAAAACAAAGGTTAAAAAAGAACTGTTCTGAAAAGTATATTTAAAAGACAACCAAAAAGAGAGTTGTTTTTCCTGGCAGTATTGCACATGCTCCCGACTGCCAAATAAAACGATCAAGAGGGAAACAGCTATCAAGACACCAAAAACAGCACCCAACACTCCCCAACCCAAACTGCCATAGATAATCGGCGGTAAAGCTACCCCCAGCAACAAACCAAACATCGTAAACGTCTGTCGGAAAGCGTTAACCTGGGAACGCTCTTTTAAGCCGGGAAACATTTCCGGATATAAACAGGACCAATTTAAAATAGTTATTGTATAAAAGGTATCAAACAAGCAGATAAAGACCACAAAATAAATAAAAAGCATAAAGATTTGTGAATATTCGGTAAAAGGTGGAATCCAGAGCAGAAAATATATTAAACCAAAAGGGATCGCGCCCAAGGCAATATAAGGAATTCTGCGGCCCCACCTGGAATGGGTGTGATCAGAAATATATCCGGCCAAAGGATCATTAATAGCATTCCAAACAGCATAAATCAGCATACCTGTAGCCGCCAGGTAAGCCGGCAATTTAACAATATCAACATAAAAGAAGACAATATAGGTGGAAAAAGCTTGAAAAGAGAGCGCCATAGCAACTGCACCAAAACTATAGGCTAGTTTGCGGGATATTCTCACGAGTTAAATTTCTATTGCTTCCATGGGACACTGGTCAGCAATTTCTTCCAGATCGCAAGTTTCGCTCTCTTGTTTTTTTACTACGGCTTTACCTTCTGAACCCCAGGAAAAAACCTCCGGACATAATTCAACACAAAGACCGCAACCGGAACAGAGCGCTTGATCAACCTTAATAGACATAATTTGTCCTCCCTAAATCTTCAACAGATCTTTGAGCTTGCCTTTATCAAAACCAACAACAATCTTTCCATCAATTTCAATGACCGGAACGCCCATTTGCCCAGATTTGGCAATTACTTCTTGAGCGGCTGCCTGATTAGCGGCCACATCAATATCTTCAAAGGCTATATTGTTTTCAGTTAAGAACTGTTTGGCCATCTTACAGTATGGACAAGTGGGGGTAGAATATATCTTAACGCTTTCAGCCATCTTTTAATCCTCCTTATACTAGTCCGCCGAAATTCTCCGTAGCTACAAGGTAGCGAAGGAGAAGGTAGGCGGATTAAGCTGCGTTAATTTCGGCTAAGAGCTCATCAAGGTTTAAACCGTGAACTTCAGCCGCCTGCTCAATGGTTTCACCATGGGCAATAACACAACCTAAGCAGTGCATCCCCTTCCCCATCAAAATAGCAGCAATCTCCGGTTTTATCTTGAGCGCTTCCGTAATGACCATATCTTTTGTTATTGTCTTTTTGGCTTCATTCACAATGCATTAATTATACTTTATCCGGATTATCTGAGCAAGGTTTCAAAATTGCCTGGCCTCAACTATTCTGCTAGAATAGTTTTATTATGACAACAAAAATTAGTGTAATCGGGGCAGGAAACGTTGGGGCCACTTGTGCTCAAAGATTAGCAGAAAAAAATCTTGGCGACATTGTCCTGGTTGACATTGTCGAAGGTATCCCCCAAGGCAAAGCCCTGGACATCATGCAATCGGGCCCAGTTGTTGGTTTTAATTCACTGGTTATCGGCACCAATGATTTTGCTGACATTAAAGATTCCAGCCTGGTAATTGTAACGGCAGGCTTGGCCAGAAAACCTGGCATGAGCCGCGATGACTTACTTAAAATGAATGCGGCAATTATTACCGATGTTGTTAACAATATTAAAAAATATGCGCCTAATTCCATAATTCTTTTGGTCACCAATCCCTTAGACACCATGACCTATTTGGCCTGGAAGGTTTCCGGATTCCCCCCCAATAGAGTTCTTGGCATGGCACCATTGCTTGACCTGGCCAGGATGGCAACCTTTATTGCCCTGGAATTAAACGCACCCATAACCGAAGTTAAAGCGGTTGTTTTAGGCACACACGGGGATTTAATGGTGCCAGTACCCAGCCAAACAACAGTTAAGGGCCAATCAATAACCGAGCTTTTGTCTGATAATAAAATCAAGCAAATTGTTACCCGCACGCAAAACGGCGGTGCAGAAATCGTAGCCCACCTAAAAACCGGCTCAGCCTACTATGCCCCATCAGCCGCAGCTGTTTATATGGCTGAAGCAGTTTTAAAAGATACCAAAGAGACTATTATTTCCTCTGTTTATGCCAATGGTGAATATGGATTAAAAGATCTCTACGTTGGTCTTCCGGCTAAACTTGGCAAAAATGGAGTTGAAGAAATTGTTGAAATTGAGCTAACTGAAGAAGAAAGAGCTGCTCTGCAAAAATCCGCTGAAGCGATTAAGAATAATAACGCTAAGATTCAGTAGAATATAGTAATCCGTAATGTGTAATGAGAATGGAGAATAATATATTCACATTACACATTACCCAATTCCCATTACCTCCCATTGCACTCACCTATGTGCATATGTTATAATTTTCCCATAAATGCGCGAAATAGTAGCAAAAAAGATCACTCAAACAGTTCGCACCCTTTGTATTGAAGCTAATACAAACCTTTCTGAAGATGTTTTAGCTGCCCTTAACAAAGCTTTAGCCAAGGAAGAATCATCCTCCGGCCAGGAAATCCTAAAACAAATTATTAACAACGCCAAAGTTGCCTGGCGGGAAAAAATGCCTCTTTGCCAAGATACTGGCCTAGCTATTGTTTTTGTAGAAATCGGCCAAGACGTGCATATTATCGGCGGCAACCTCAAAGCAGCCATTAACGAAGGGGTTAGCAGTGCCTATGACAAAGGCCACTTGAGAAAATCTGTCACCAAAGACCCCTTAAAGAGGGAAAATACCGGCAACAATCTTCCCGCTATCATTCATCTTGATATTGTTCCCGGCGAAAACATCAGAATACGTTTGTTGGCCAAAGGCGGCGGAGCAGAAAATTGCAGCGCCATAAAAATGTTTAACCCTTCAAGCACCAAAGAAGAAATTAACAGTTTCGTGCTTGATTTGATTGAAAAAAATGGACCCAACCCCTGCCCTCCAATGATTATAGGCATCGGGGTTGGCGGTAGTTTTGATTATGCCCCACTGCTGGCCAAAGAATCATTGATGAGAGAATTAGGAAAACCAAATAGTGATCAGGAAACAGCTGCCTGGGAAAATGAATTGCTGGAAAAAATTAATGCGACAGGCATTGGGCCAATGGGTTTAGGCGGCAATACAACAGCCTTGGCAGTACATATTGAAAGATATCCTTGCCATATCTCCAGCCTACCGGTAGCAGTAAATATTCAGTGTCATTCACATCGCTACAAAGAGGCAACTCTGTGATGACCAAAAAGAAGACCAAAAAAACAAGTCTAGTCCTAAAAGCTCCTTTAACGGAAAAGGATATTAAATCATTAAACATTGGTGATCGCGTCTTAATTTCAGGCACAATCTATGCAGCCAGGGACTCAGCCCATAAACTCTTTGGTAAAAACCCACCCTTTGAAATAAAGGGGAGTATTTTGTTTTACGCCTCCCCCACCCCAGCAAAAAAAGGACAGGTGATTGGTTCTATTGGGCCAACTACTGCCTCTCGTATGGATCCTTATACTGTAGACTTGCTCAAAAAAGGTTTAAAAATCACCATTGGCAAGGGGCTGCGCAGCCAGGTAGTGAAAGACGCCATGAAAAAGTATCAAGCGATTTATCTGGTAGTCCCCGGAGGCATTTCTGCCGGAATAGCAAAACATATTTTAAAATCAACCATTATTGCCTATCCGGAGCTTGGGCCGGAAGCTGTGCTGGAGCTTGAAGCAACCAACCTGCCCGCTATTGTAGCGATTGACTGCAAAGGCAAAGACCTCTTTGAAGTCGGCAAGAAGAAATACCAGACTAAATGACACGCCAGAAATTTGAAGCTCAAAGATCAAAGAAAAAAGATCAAAACAAACCCCAAGATCCAAGGTCAAAGACCAAAGCAGTTTTGATCTTGGGATTTTTTCCCTTGATCTTGTTTTGCGCTTTGATCTTTGGCCTTTGGATTTCAGCAAGACCATCAATTGCCCAAACGAAGTCCTACGACGGTATCTGGTTCCTCGGTTTTAACCTCAAGCAGGGGGTTTTTAAAGATATCAAGGTTCGGTATGCGGTTAACCAATGTCTTGATAAAGCAGTTATTATACAAGCCGCAGTCAGTGGTGAAGCAATTCCAGCCAGCATTATTCCTCCAACCATGCTGGGGTTTGATCCAGATCTTAAACCATACAAATACAATGTCAGTTATGGTAAAAAATTAATGGCCCAAGCCGGTTTAGGGATTAATGACCAGCGCTTAAAAGAGCTAACCCTCTTACATACTGACGGGATAAAAACCATTGCTATTGCCAAAATAATTCAAAGCGAATTAAAAGATCTTGGTATAAAAGTAAAACGCATTCAGGCTCCCTATCAAAATCAGGACCAATGGGTTAAAGAGCTTGGTTCCGGTAAATACGATATGTTTTTACTCGGCTACAAAGCCGGAGTAGAACAACTTTTTACCGGTGAGGCCGGCACCGCAAATGTGGACAGCTACAGCCTGGTTGAGCCTCTTTTTACCACCACAGGACAGGTTAATTTTACCGGTTACAGTAATCCAACCGTTGACACGCTCTTGAGTCAGGTGGCCGGCATCAACACAGCAATTTCAACAGAACGACATGCCAAGCTAAAAAAAGTTAACCAAATCTTGTATAACGATCTGCCGGTAATCGTGCTATTCTATATTGAAAAATTATGAAAGACTCAATTAACGTATTTTTAAGGGTTAAAAAGAAGGACATTTATCTCCTTTGCCCGTATTTTGAAGCCTTTGAGGGGATGGTCGCCATTAGAACCCCTGCTCCTGAGCTGGGCACAGAAGCAACCCTAAAGCTGATGCTTTCACCTGACTTTAAAGACGAGTTTGATAAAATACTAGCCGGTTTAAAAGAGAGGCTGGAAATTGAACAAATCGCTACTATCTAAGATGGAACGAGAAACAAACAACCTGATTAGTAAGTTTAAGGCGCTTTTTAAGCCTGATCAGACCGCGACTGACATCCAGTCAATTGATTTTGAAGTTTTAAAACAAAAAGGGATTACAACTCTACTCTTAGACATTGATGATACTTTAATCTCACGCAAAGTCCATGATGTTTACCCCAGTGTGTTGCAATGGATAACGGCCCGCAAAGAAGAAGGTTTTAAAATCTGTTTAACTTCTAACAGCCGACATCCTATGCGAGTAAAACATATTGCCGAAACCTTGGAAGTACCAAGCATTCACTTTGGGATGAAACCCCTCCCCTTTGCTTTTTGGCGGGCGTTGAAGATGGTTGATGCTAAAGCTGAAGAAGCAGCAATGATAGGTGATCAATTGTTTATGGATGTTTTAGGTGGTAACTTGGTTAAACTTTATACCATCTATGTAAAACACCTGACCCCAGAAACATTTCTACCACGGGTATGGATGCGCGCTGCTGAAGAGTGGGCCATCAACAATCTTTAGACCAAAGATTTTAGGGCTTGCTTAATGATGACTTCTACATCATTACTGGCCACATCGGTTTGAGCAATAGCAGACCGAGCCTCTTTGGAAGAGTAACCGAGGGAAACCAAAGCGGAAATAGCGTCGGCAACCTGAGGAGATTCTTCTGTGTCGGGGATACCCATACCAGTATCAGCAGCTTTAAGGGCATAAGCCTTAGCCACTTTTTCTTTCAGTTCAATGACTAGTTTTTGAGCCGTCTTTTTACCAATTCCGGGAACCGTGGAAATTAAACCGACATTGCCATTGGTGATGGCAGTGGCTAATTTATCTATAGGGAAAGATGACAGCAGGGCTAAAGAAGCCTTAGGGCCAATACCGGAAACAGACAAAAGCAAAGCAAAAAGGTTTTTTTCTTCTTTAGTAATAAATCCGTAGAGAGAAATATCATCCTCACGCACAACTTGATAAGTATAAACGTGGACTTTTTCTCCCGGCTTAGGCAACTTGGCCAAAGTACCGGCAGAAACTTTTACATAATAACCCACATTACCAACATCTACCACAATGTGGTCTTTGGCAACATGTTCTAAAATACCTTTTAGATGACTAATCATAAGTTTTTTAATTTGTACGAGTGATGATGACAAATTGCGATTGCCAAAGCATCTGCAGCATCATCAGGCTTGGGCACGTCCGCTAATCCCAACAAAATTTTAACCATTTGTTGAATCTGCTTCTTTTCTGCTCGTCCATATCCAGTTAAAGCAATCTTTACTTCCAAAGGAGAATATTCCGTCACTGATACCCCAGCCTCCGCAGCAGACAATAACATAATTCCCCTAGCCTGACTAACTGCCATGGCTGTTTTGGCATTTTTACCAAAGAACAGCTTTTCAATTGCTACAGCCTGGGGCTTAAAATCTTTGATTATCTTCTTGGCCTCAATAAATATTTTTTGCAGACGGTCTTTCGAGTTTTGCTGGGGAGAAGTTTTGATCACCCCATGCTCAACAAAGACTAACTTTTGACCATTTTCTTCTACCAAACCAAAACCAGTTGTGGCTATGCCTGGATCAATCCCTAAGGTTCGCATGATCTTGAGATTGTAGCATGCGGGTTATGGTCGGTCAAAAACCTTGAGCATCACTATCCGGTTATTCCCGGTATCAGCCACATAGACTCGTCCCTGGCTCCCCAAACAAATGCCCCTTGGTCCCCTGAATTTCCCCTCCTCGACACCAAACCCACCATAAGCCAGCAAAAAAGTCCCCATCTTAGAAAAAATCTGAATGCGGTTGTTGCCCGTATCGGCAACATAAATAAACCTTGAATCTACTGCAATTCCTTGCGGTTCTAAAAACTGACCCGGCGCTTCTCCACCTTTCCCAAAACTTAAAATATGGTTGCCATCAGAGTTGAGTTTTTGCACCTGGTGGTTATGGGTATCAGCTACATAGATATTTTCGCCACTATCAAGAGCCACATCACTGGGTCCGCTAAACCTGCCGGACAAACCACCAAAGCCGCCAACCTCACCTAAAAACTCCCCAGTATCTCCAAACTTTAGAACCCTGTCGTTGCCAAAATCAGCCACAAATAGATTGCCCCTTTGATCAACGGCCATACCTCGAGGGCTACTAATATGTTGAAAATTAATATTGCCTGCTGCAATTGTCCTGACATAATTACCAAGAAAATCAAACAACTGAATGCGATTGTTATCTCGTTCTGAAACATAAACATTAAAACCATGACTAACAGCAATGCCTATTGGTGAATTTAATTGGCCGGGCATTATCCCCAAATCTCCAAAGTGATGAACAAAATTACCGTTTTCACTTATTTTTTTAATCTGGTTTTTTTCTGTGTCAGCAACAAGCAGGGTCTCCGTATCGCCCATCAAGGCTGCGGCAATATCATGAGGGGCAAAAAACTGACCCGGATCTGGACCGCCAAAAGAACGGACATACTTGACTTCAGGGGTAGCAACCATCACATAAGGAGGGGCTTCAGCTAGGGCAAGGACTGGATCAGAAATGACAAATAGCAAAAAGGCTACAATCAAGACCGCAAGACTTATAGACTTCTGTCTCATCTAAGTAGCTCTTTTATCTTTGCAGAGACACTAGAGCTTTTGAGCAGAGAAGTTCCAACTAAAACCCCTCGCACCCCAACAGCCTGTAAGGCCTTAACTTGTTCGTTGGTTTCAATCCCACTCTCACTAATGAGAATTCGCTCCTTAAGTTCTGGAAACTTTTCCACCAACTTAAGCGTGGCATTAAAATCAACCTTAAAAGTATCGAGGTCGCGATTGTTAATGCCAATAATTCCGGCGCCAACCTTTAAAGCAATTTCTACTTCTGCTTCGTGATGAGTTTCAACAAGCGCCTGCATCCCCAAATCCTCAATCAACTTGAGCAAATCTTCCAACAATTTAACACCTTGCCTGCCGGCAGGCAGGTTTAGCAATTTAACAATTAAAAGCACGGCATCCGCCCCAGCAATTCTGGCCTCATAAACCTGGGCTTCGTCAATAATAAAATCTTTGCGCAGGACCGGTAGATTGACTGCCTGCTTGGCGGCAATTAAATCTTCCAGCTTACCCTTAAAATATTTGTTATCTGTCAGAACAGAAAGAGCAGCTGCCCCACTATCTTCATATAACTTGGCCACGGTTTTTACATCAAGATCAGCATTAATATCACCAGCTGAAGGAGAAGCTTTTTTGATCTCAGCAATAAGAGCAACTTTCCCCTGAGGAAAAGCAGCCAGAAAGCCTCGCGGAGCCAGTAATCTCTTGGCAAAACTAGCCAAATCCTTGCCCCTGTACATATCTTTAAGAGCAGTAACTTCCTGTTGTTTATTGGCAATTATGTCGTCTAAGATCATTAGGAGTAATATACCTTAAAGCCTTTAAACGGTCAAATTAAAACAATAATTAAAACAATAAGGTGGTTACGGCCTTTAGGGCTTTAAAGGGAATGAGGGCTGTCAGGAAAATGAAGGCCGCCAAGATAGGAAAGGAAAAAGATAGAAAAGAAAGTTTATTCCTCCTATGCCCTATCCATCTTAACAGCCCTAATATCTTAAAGGCTCTTAATCACCTAAAAGCCTTAATAGCCTTAACTATCTTAAATAACAGAGAAGATCAAAACCAGTAGCCCTATCACAAAACAATAGTACGCAAAACCTTTAATCGAGGTTCGCTGGATAATATTCATGAATATTTTGATTGCGAATAAACCGGAGATAAACGCGGCAATAAAACCTAAAATCAAGGGCCAAAGACCAATCCCAACAGTTCCGGCCTTAAAGATTGCCTTGGACTGAAGAATCCCAGCCCCTAAAATTGCAGGAATGGATAAGAGAAAGGAAAATCTAGCCGCTAAGCCCCTATCCAGATTCCTTCCCAAAGAAGCTGAGATCGTTGTGCCGGAACGTGACAGCCCGGGACAAATTGCCGCTCCTTGAGCCAAACCAATCAAAACTGCATCCCAAAGGTTCATGTCTGCTACTTTGCGTTGCCCCTTACCTAATTTCTCCCCAACAAGAATAACTGCCCCGGTTAAGATTAAAAAGCAGCCAACCGCAAAAACAGAGCTAAACAAACCTTCAAAAAAATCCTTAAAGCCAAACCCCAAGACAGCGGTTAAAAAGGTTGCTATGAGTAATAAAAAAAATAATTTCCTTGTTTCGCTTTCGGCCATTAACGCTTTAGGATTTATGAGCCTGGCAATGTCACGCCAAAAATAAATTAGTACCGCCAGGGCTGTAGCCAAATGAACGATAGTGTCAAAGGCGATGCTTTCAGGAACCCGAAGCAAATGCTGGAAGATGACCAGATGTCCGGAGGAAGAAACAGGTAAAAATTCAGTTAGACCTTGGATTATGCCTAGCAATATATATTTCATGATTGATGTTGGGAGCTGGGTTGAGGTAGTAGAAGCCAGTATGGAAGCTGGGCACAGATAGTTGATGTTAGATAATCCAATTTATCGCTCCTCTTTCCACCATCAATACTGGCATCTAAAACCTAATCCCTGCCTCTATTTCCTAGATTCCCAAACAGCAATGATCGGGCTAGCCACAAAGATGGACGAATACGCACCAACTACAAAGCCGATCAAAAGAGTCAGGGCAAAGTCTTTGAGGGTCTCTCCGCCAAAGAAAAGGACCGCTATAACAATTATTACCGTAGTTAAAACCGTGTTGATTGACCGCGCCATGGTCTCGGCAATGCTGATATTTATTATTTCCGACAGTTTCATCTTCTTGCCGCCCAGCTTTTTAATATTTTCTCGAATACGATCAAAAATCACAATGCTATCGTTAATCGAATAACCCATGATAGTTAAAATCGCTGCTATAAACTGGATTTCAATATCGCGCCACAACAAAGCAATAATCCCGGTGGTAATAATCGCATCATGATAAAGGGCTAAAAGCGCAGCCACAGCATATTTAAACTCAAAACGGAAAGAGACATAGAGAATTATTCCTAGAGAGGCAACAAATAAAGCCCACAAGGCTTGAGTGCGCAATTCTTTGCCAATGACCGGGCCAATTGTGTCCGCCTCCAATAATTCAACGTCACCATATTTTTCTTTTAGCTCGTCAACAATCTTGGCCCGGAGCCCACTCTCTATTTCTTCTGTGCGGATATAAATATCCTGCTTACCTGAACGCTGAATAATGCTCTTTCCTAAGCCATGTTTCTCCAAAGTTTCTCGAACGTCAGCAACAGAAACCATGGCTGGAAATCTCAAAGTAACCATGGTTCCACCGGTAAAATCAATGCCAAAATTCATCACGTGTCCGCGCACAAAAACATTAAAGAGCAACGCCCCGACTGCCAAAGCCAAAAGTGCCCCGGAAATCGTAAACCAAATTCTTCTTTTTCCGACAAAATTAAAGGTCATCGATACACCAACTTACTCTTGGCATCAGCCAAGATTTTAGCATCTAACACTATATCCAATAACATGCGAGTGATAACGATTGACGTAAACATTGAAGCAGCAATACCAACAGTAAGCGTAACAGCAAAGCCTTTAATTGAGCCTGTCCCGACAAAGAAAAGGGTACCGGCGGCAATTATTGTGGTCAGGTTGGCATCTAAAATCGCCGTCAAAGCTCGTTGGAAGCTAGTATCAATTGCCAAGCGAATTGTCTTTTTAGAGCGCAGCTCTTCCTTTAGGCGCTCAAAGATAATAATGTTCGCATCGACAGCCATACCAATTGAAAGCAGTAAACCTGCAATACCAGGCAGAGTTAAGGTCGCATGCAAGAGAGAGAGAAGCGCCAAAACTATTAGAATATAAATCCCCAAAGCAATATCAGCTAAAAGGCCAGGCAAACGGTAATAGAAAATCATAAAAGCGGCAATAATCATAAAACCAATCAAGCCTGCCACCATGCTCTTGTCGATAGAATCCCTTCCTAAAGTTGGACCAACTATGCGCGTCTCAATGGCTTTAACTGGAATAGGCAAAGCGCCAGCCTTTAGCTTGATCACCAAATCTTGAACTTCGTCGATGGTAAAATCCCCGGAGATCTGAGCCTTACCGGAAGGAATTGGCTCACGAACATTAGGAGCAGAAATAACTTTTTTATCCAATAAAATTGCCAAAGGCCTGCCAACAGAGCGGGCGGTAACCGCACCAAACTTACTGGCTCCCTCTGAATCAAACTCAATGTCAATTACCGAATTACCATATTCATCCACTCCTGGCCAGGCCCCTTTGAGGAGAGACCCGGTAATAGCTGTATTCTTTAAAATGATTGGTCGCTTGGATACAACCTGACCATCCCTTTTCAACTCAACATTATCAAGGTAAGCCTCTTCACCATAATAATCTTTGACTTTTTGGGTTGTTAACTTTGTCTCATCAGCCGGCGCCCACTCCGCTTCTACAAACTCCAACAAAGCTGTATCACCAATTAATTTAATAACCCGGTCAGGATCTTTAACCCCGGGCAACTCAACAACTATTTGATCTCGGCCTTTTCTTTGAATAATCGGCTCTGCAACACCGCGTGGATCGATACGATTGCGAATAACAGCCACAGCTCCTGCCATAGCATCATCAGTGACTTTTATTTTAGCAGTTGGTTGACCTTCCAAAACTAAGCGGGTACCACCCTGCAAATCCAAACCAAGATTAATCGGCATCTGGTTAAGAATATAAATAGAAACCCCGATGATAACTAAAAGAATTAGAATTCTAAGTTGGTTAATATTTTTCTTCATGGCTCAACTTAAGTAATTATATAAGATTTGGGGAAATTGCTCAAGGGATGCTAGTTTAATTTATAAACCATCCCATCCCTGGCCGCAATAACTTTTCGCCCAGTCTTTTGACTCAACCGTTCTGCAATCTTTTCTGGTCCGGCCCTAAGCATCCAATTGCCAAAATGAGTCAATATTGTTGCTTTTGGTTTAGCTGTCTCAATAATTGTCCTCGCATCATTAACACAAAGATGATTGTATTTATAATAATCTACCATTAGAACATTGATAATAAGAATGTCGGCTTTATACTTTTTCTCTAGGCCGGGAAAATATTTGGTATCAGAGATATAGGCAATTGAAGTTTTCTTCCCCTTAAAGATCAAGCCATAAGTCTCAACCCCATGAACATGTCTAACCGGGGTTTGGATTTTAATATTGCCAATTTTATATTTGCCCTTTTCTTTTAATTCTCCTATTCCATCCACATAAGAACGCAAGTATTTATAGATTATCGGGTCATCCCCATAAAGCGCATCCCCAGGAACCAAAACTATCCCCCGCCTCTCTTTTCCGCCAATCGTCATCGCCTCAATCATCGTGTTGATGTCACCGGCATGATCAAGATGTTTATGGGAAAGAAGAATCCCGTTTAAAGTGGTGGGGTCTAGTTTAGGGCGAGAAGAAAAACAACCGGTTAAAGATCCTGGGCCTGGATCAACAAGAAGATTGGTGCCATCCAAAGAGAGCCAAATACCACCAGAAGCCCTCAGTTGCCTGGCAACTACTACTCGAGCTCCACCAGTGCCTAGAAATTTGATAAAGTTCATAACTTTGGCATTATAACACAAGTTTTTACCCTCAAAATACGATATATATAGTAGAGGGGCGAGCTATTCAATAGCCGTACCGAGGAGGTAGATATAATGGTGGAAGTTCATGTTGGAGCAAGTGATGTTACCAAAGATTTCAATAATTTTATCAGTCGTCCAGGCATAAATCTTAACGGAAACTTTGAGGGCAGGACAGAAAGAACCGCTTACGGAGCCGCTATTAACTATTGTGAAATTCAGTTAAGAAGAGAAGGGGATACTCAGGGAAATACCCAAATTTCCACTCGCTTTAAGGCCTACAAACAAATGCTTACCAACAAATGTGAGGCGGAAGATGCCGCCATCCCCCTAGCCCAAGGATTATACGAAGAACTGACTGAATTTATTGAATCCGATAAGTTTAATAAAGCTGACCCAAAGATGAGAGAGAATATTATTGGCTTACAGTCAGAGCTTTTCTCCCGCTTAAAACAGACCAAGATTCTTGGGAACAAAGACACAAGCACTTCAGCCGAAATCCCCGTAACCTATAACCCAACTTCACAAGCCTTTAGGGCTCGTGAAAGTGTTTTAATAAAGGCTATAAATGTTGCTCCAAAATTCGCTGGTAAATCTTGCCCTGCGGATATCGGCAGCGCCGAAGACGAAGAAGAAGGTCCGGTAGCTGGAGAGGTTGGGTCAAATCCATTTACTGAACAGTATGTAAATACAGATGCAAGGTATGAAACTCACCATAAGCCTGGCAGCAAACCACTAAGAGCACCTTCTACCAGAAGACCAGGGGAAAGCACCCCTCCTGCCGTGGGAACAACACACTTTATTTAGACTACTTGCACTCTGACCAAACTAAGAGATAGCTTCTTGGACCTTCAGAAACAAGTCTCATTCCTGAATTAGGAATGAACTCTTTCCATTGACATTGCTTGGAAAGCGGTAAATCCTCATAAGCATTGCCCTTTGTGGAAATTTCTGGAATAGTTAAATCCACTTCTACAACTCCCTTGCCAAAAGAAACTGGAAGATGTCGAACAAAGTTAGCTGGCAGGCTCTTGGGGGTTGGGTAAATATCTGTATGTAAACAACCATTTAAACTGGCTGTTTTTTTCCCTTGCCCTCTAAGAGCACTAATTCGGCCGGCCGTATTCCGGGCGACTTCTCTTCTAATTTGATCCACCTCTTGGCTCGTCATGTTGGGGTGCAAGATAGTATTATTTATATTTTCATAATCAACTCCACCAGAGTGGATCTTAATGCCATGAATCCACAACATCATCAGCAAAAACTCAAAATTCTTTTTATCAACAACGTTGATAAATTGCTTCATCTCCTGACCAATTTTACCTGTCTGATTAAATGATGCTATTTCTTTTTCAAGAGGATCCGTGGCTTCTCCTTGAGGAAAAATCTCTAAAACAATATCATCGTATCTGTTTTTTGCTAGCCAAGGCACAATGTCACTCGCAAAAGCCTCAATTGCTGATCGATGGGCATAGTCTTCCCGATGAGTATAACCAAAAGCTAAGGTTGGATTAACTGGGGTAGATTTGGCTTTCATTATGTAGTCTAAGGCGGGAGCAACATCTGGGAAGTCTTTGTCAACCATTGGCTGACAAGTATTTGTAACGCCAGAGGAACCTTGTGACCCAGGACTATAAAATATTTGCCCAATAAGAAAACCTGTCATAACACACTCCTACACTATATATCTGTAAAAAAAGAGGGAAATTTCAGCGGATTTGGAAATTGGAATTTAAATTTGTTTAGTATTTAGAGATTAGAATTTAGAGTTTTTTTAAGTTTGGGCCCGGCGGGATTCTCCCGTCGCAACTTTTTCAATCTGTGCCAGACAGGAGTTGAACCTGCAACCTACGCCTTCGGAGGGCGCCACTCTATCCAGTTGAGCTACTGGCACATAATCAGGGACATTTTACCACAACAATAGCTTTCCTGCCTTGGAGCATCAGTTTCTTATCCCCCGGCCAATCATGCAAAGCCTTATAGAAAACGTCGTAGTTGTAACGAAAATTTCTTCCCCTTTTCGTCCCAGGATCATTAGTAATATACTCCCCAGTTCGATCATCATAGCCTTTAACTAAAACCATGTGATAAACAGGGCCTGGGGGAGTGAAAGAGGGATTATTTAATAATTGACCTGCCATTGGTGCGACAACTAGATTGCCTTTAACCAGCTCTTGCTTGATATCAGCAATTGAAACATCATAACGAACGCTTACACTATTGTAATGATAGTAATCCTTGATCAATTGAGCAGTTTGTTTCGCACTTAGATCAAAATGCCCGCCTTGGGCTTTCTTTTGAAAGGCAACCAACTTCAATATTTCCTGCCCCCCTGTACTACTGTCCCTCTGCACTACTCCCACATACTTCATCGCCATCCACAGCGTCGCTTCCTCACAAGCATCCTGCCAGGGTTGTGACCAGTTGCCCTGGGGTGCTTGGCAAAGGAAAGGGGCAGGGAGATATGTTTTTGCAGGAAGAGGTTGTGCTGCACTAGACAGGTTAAATAATAATAAGATCAGCAAAATATACTTCATAAACTTTTCAGAACATCAGTATATCAGAATGGGAAAAAGAGAACATCAGAGTATCAGAATATCAGAACTAGATTATCAGATTATTAGATAATCAGAAAACCAGAATTCTGTTTCTCTGTTATTCTGATTTTCTGTTGCTCTCGCTCTGATGCACTGATTTACTGATATTCTAACAACCTTCTCCTCCCATGCAAGTTTCGGCCCACTTCATACGATAACATATGTAGAGGTACACAATGACATATACTTCCGGATCAGTCCCCATCAAGTTTCACCAAGTTAAATCTCCTTCAACAGAAACCATTGCCATCCTGGCAGAAAAGTATAACGTTAGCCCTAGTAAAATAGAGAGGGAAAATAACGACGCAGAGGCACCTCTTGCTCAAGGGGAAATGCTGGTAATAAACCTCGGTTAAAAATCCTAAGCACTAATATCTAAATTCTAAACAATATCTAATTATCAAAATCCCAATGACCAAAACGATTTGGAATTTTGAAATTAGGATTTACAGCTTAGAATTTAGAATTTTATTTCTCAGCGTCCCAATTCCTTCAATCTCAACTTCCACAACATCCCCAACCTTCATCGGCCCAACCCCGGGCGGGGTACCGGTTAGAATAATATCTTCCGCCTCCAAAGTCATGATAGAAGAAACAAAAGCCACAATCTCATCAACCTTAAAGATCATCTTGGTTGTATTAGAAGACTGTTTTAACTCGCCGTTGAGATAACACCTTATTATTAAATTGTTCGGATCTAGCCCCTTAACAATCTGCGGACCAACAGGACAGAATGTGTCGAATGATTTAGCTCGTGTCCATTGGCCATCTTTTTCCTGCAAATCTCGTGCTGTGACATCGTTGGCACAGGTAAAACCTGCGATATGTTTATTAGCTTCTTCTCTGGGAACATTTTTGCAGCGATCTTTAATCACTATGGCTAATTCTGCTTCGTAATGGAGATTTTTTGTTTGCGGCGGATAGAGAATACTATCGTTATTGAAAATAAGAGCATTGATCCCTTTCATAAATATAATAGGCTCGGAAGGTATCGGCATCCCCAACTCTTTAGCGTGATCAGTATAATTTAAACCGACACAGATTATTTTGGTAGGTTTTAGTTTCATTTTTGACATTGCGGACAATAGTGCGATGTCCGTCCTCCAATCTTCATTCTAACAACTTTCGCCTTACACCGATAGCATTTTTCACCATAGCGCTGGTAGACTTTTAAATATTTAGCATACCCACCTGCAGATCCATCAGCATTACGATAATCGCTAACAGTTGTACCTTGTGCTTTAATAGCGGCCTTTAGAATTTTCTGAATTCCTTCATGGATCTTTTTGATCTGCTGGGTAGTTAATTTTTCCACTGGCTTATCTGGCATTACCCCGGCATAAAAACAAACTTCATCGCTATAAATGTTCCCCACCCCAACTAGGTTTTGATTTTCCATTAAAAACTGTTTGACTCTTTTACGATTCTTGCCAGTTTTAGTCAATTGCTGCAAATATTTCAAACTAAACTCTTTGCTTAAAGGCTCTGGCCCCATTTTCTTCGCAGCCAAGGCTTTTTCTAATTCAACATCAGTGTATAAACGTAGCCAACCAAACTTTCTTACATCATTATAATAAAGCTGGCTGCCATCAGTGAAAGAAAAAGTTACGTGAGTAAACTTATTAGGCAAACAATTTGCTCCCTCTTTGATCGGATGACCCCCAACTACACATTTTGACTTACCACGATAAACCAACTGGCCAGTCATTTTAAGGTGGACAAGGATATTTAAGCCTTTTGAGAGTTTGACAATCAACATCTTAGCTCTGCGCTCAACACTTAAAATTTTCAGGTCTTTGATTGTTTGTTTATATTTAGCAGCCGGCTTGTTGATCAACTTATGCCAATCACAAGAAAAGTCAGCGATTGTCTTGCCAACAATGCTTTTAGCTAGTCCCCGTTTAACCGTTTCAACTTCTGGCAGTTCCGGCATATTTCCTCAATTAATAATTATCTAATTAATAATTAACAACATGGTGTGACTTCGTCACAACTATTATATAATATAGCCACTAAGACTCAAAGACTCTAAGGAGGACAAGTTATGCCATTAGTTAAAATTGAACTCTGGCCAGGACGAGACAAAGAGACCAAAAAGAAATTAATTGAGAAAGTCTCAGCGGATGTTGCCGAAATTATCGAGTGCCCAACTGAGGCCGTTACTGTTGTAATCCAAGACATCCCTAAAGAAAACTGGGGCATCGCCGGTAAACAAGCTGGCTAGATAACCTCCCTAAAGATATTCATCACCACATCAAAGAGGGCTAAGACAAGGGGGCCAATCAAAATCCCTGGCAAGCCAAGCAGTTGAATTCCACCTAAAATACCAAAGAGGATTATTAACGGGTGAATACGGGCATGATCCCCCATAATCTTGGGTTTTAAGATGTTGTCCACTGAAGTTAGCACCAAAATCCCGTAAGCAAAAAGTGCCAGGCCTTGCCACTCTGTGCCAACAGCTGACCCTACAACAAACAAGTAAACAGCTACAGGGAACCAAACCAAGCCTGCTCCCAAGACCGGAATAATGGAAATAATTGCGGTCAGAAAAGCCCACAAAACCGGATTAGGAACCCCAAGATAAGCATAGGCCAACCAGGAAAGAAAGCCATGAATGACTCCCACCACAAGTTGACCCAAAACTATCCCTTTAGTCAAGTCACCAAAGCGTGAAAATATCTGTTTGTAGCATCCTTCTGGCAAAGGAAAAAAGTCTTGCAGAAATCTGTTAATGTCCTTGCCACCCTTTAAGAAGAAATAAATCGAAAAAACTGTCATAAAGATACCCAGGAAAGCCCCAGGAATCTTCTTCAAGATCTGCTGCAGCCAAACCACAAATTGACTAGAGAAATTTAAAATCTGTGGTTTAAACTGAGATAAATCACCAATTTCTCGACCCAGAACTGTTGGCAATTTAAAATTTAATGTAAACCCAGGTTGACTGACTATTTGTTGCAAGTAAACATACCCGCCGCGGGCTTCATTGGCCAATATCCCGGTAATAAGAACCATTGGCACCAGAACAATTACTATTATAAGCAAGACGGTTAATAAAGCTGCCAAGCCCTCTTTGGGTAAAAAACCGGGAATAATTTTTGCCAACCATTTATATAAAGGATAAAAAAGATAGGCTAATACCGCTGCCCCAATAATCGCAATGAGAAACGGCTTGATAATAAGAAAGGATAAATAAAGCACCACTACAACTGCAATAATAGTGATGGTGCGACGGTAGGCAATTAACCGGTCTTCTGCATTGGCCATAATTAAAAGTTATTATACTGCCAAGGGCAGTGGACTGCAAGGCCGAGTCTTGTCCAATGCAAGATGTCCCTGAAATAAGGGGCGTTTCCAGCGCGAAATGTCCCTGAAACGGTAAAAGATGTCATTATTTGGCTTATGAACAAGCTAATAATGATGGATAATAAGATAAAAA